>Ga0114932_10001307_pt1 | contig 28612 bp, 25 predicted proteins | sample 2SBtaG_2_FD_87286 | JGI IMG/M metagenome (GOLD analysis project Ga0114932, IMG submission 87286) | Deep subsurface microbial communities from Kolumbo volcano to uncover new lineages of life (NeLLi) - 2SBTROV12_ACTIVE470 metaG | ecosystem: Environmental > Aquatic > Marine > Volcanic ...
CCGGTCTGCCGAAAGACCTCGAGCGCGCGGACGATGCGGACGCGATCGTTGGGGTGAAGCTCCGCCGCCAGACCCGGGTCCGCGGCGGCGAGCTCGGCGTGCAGATCGGCGAGGGCCTCGAGCTCCGCGCGCAAGGCGAGGTCGACCGGCGGCGTGGGTGCCAGGCCGACGAGCAGGGCTCGCAGGTAGAAGCTCGTTCCCCCCACCACGCAGACCGGTCCGCCCTCGGCGATGCAGGCCTCGGCCGACCGGGCGAAGTCCGCCGCCGAGAACTCCTCGGTGGGTTCCCGGATGTCGACGCAGGCGTGCGGGTAGCGCTGGAGCTCCTCAGGCGTCGGCTTGCCGGTGCCGATGTCCATGCGTCGGTACACCTGCATCGCATCGGCGCTCACCAGCCGCGCTCCGAACGCATCGGCCACGGCCATCGCTGCGGCGGTCTTCCCGGCGGCGGTGGGCCCGCCGAGCACCAGGATCACGAGCGGTGGAAGCGGCGCTCGAGCTCCGCCTGGTCCAGCCGGATGGCCACGGGCCGCCCGTGCGCGCAGACCTCGAAGTCGACGGCGTCCAGCGCCTTGAGCAGCTCACGCATCTCGTACTCGCTGAGCCGCTGGTGGGCGCGGATGGAGTTGTGGCACGCCATGGTCGCCAGCACGTGGTCGCGCAGCGCGCGGCCCGGCCCCCCCCGTCCGCCCGCCGCGAGGTCCCCAGCGATGTCGCTCAACAGCTCCCCGATGTCGGCCTTGGCGAGGGTCTGCGGAACGGCCTTCACGGCGAAGGCTCCGTTGCCCATGGGCTCGCAAGCGATCTTGAGCTCGTCGAGCACCGCGAGGTTGACCTCCAGAGCGAGCGCCTGGCCCCGGGGGAGGTCGATGACCACCGGGACCAGCAGCTCCTGGGCCGCGCCCAGGCTGCCCGACGCATCCCGTTCCAAGCGGTGCAGCGTGATCCGTTCGTGGGCCGCGTGCTGATCGATCAGCACCAGCTCCCCGCCCCCCTCGCACACCAGGTAGGTCTCCACCAGCTGACCGACGACGCGCAGGTCCTGGAACCGCGGCACGGGAAGCAGGGCATCGGAGGGGATCGGGCGGGGTGTGTGCGGCTCGACGTCCGGCGCGGCCGCGAGCGGCGAATGCTGCGACGCGGGGGCGTCCGCTGCTGGAGGAGACAGCGTCCGGCTCGACACCCAAGGTCGCTGGTCCCAGGTGTCCGCCACCAGTGGCAAGGGCTCCGTGCTCTGGATCGGTGCGTCGGACAGCGCAACCCGCTCGTGCACCGGACGGCGGATGCCATGGGTCTCGAGCACCGCTCGAAGCCCGTCGGCGACCGCAGCCTGGAGGTCCCGCTGGAAGCGGAAGCGCACCTCGGTCTTCTGGGGGTGCACGTTCACGTCGACCTCGCTCGGCGGCAACCGGATGCCCACAACGACGAGCGGGTGGCGCCCCTTGGGCACGATGTGCCGGTACGCATCGCGGACCGCTCGTCGGAGCACCGGGTCGGCGACGAAGCGCCCGTTGACGTAGAGGTACATCGAGCTGACCGCGCTCGCCTGGTGCACGCCGACCGGGGCGATCAGCGCGTCGACCTCGAGGCCGCCCTGGCCGAACTGCACCGGGATGAGCGCCGCGCCGCGCTCGCCGAGCAGGTCCGCGGCCCGCTTGCGGCGACCCTCCAGACCCTGGTCGGCGATGCCCGGCGCACGCAAGAGCACCCGCCCGTCGTGGGTGACCGTGAAGTCGACCTGGGGCTGGATCAGCGCCATCCGCGTCACGGCTTCCACGCAGTGACCCAGCTCCGTGGGGACCGTGCGCAGGAACTTGCGACGCACCGGCACGTTGTAGAACAGCTGGCGCACACGGATCTGGGTGCCCGCTGGGCAGCCGGCGGGCTCCTGGCCCTGGAGCCGCCCACCATCGACCCAGACCCGCGTTCCGACCTCGTCCTCGGCCCGCCGTGTGAGGAGCTCGAAGCGGCTGACGCTCGCGATCGAAGGCAGCGCCTCGCCGCGAAAGCCGAGGGAGGCGACCGAGAAGAGGTCGTCTTCGCTCTTGATCTTCGACGTCCCGTGCCGCTCGAGGCACATCATGGCGTCGGCCTCGTCCATGCCGCAGCCGTCGTCGACCACCTCGATGAGGCGACGACCTCCCGCCTCGAGCCCGAGCTCCACCACGCCCGCCCCCGCGTCGACGCAGTTCTCGATCAGCTCCTTCACCACGCTGGCCGGCCGCTCCACGACCTCGCCGGCGGCGATCTTGTTGACCAACCGGTCCTCGAGGATGCGGACGACCGACATCAGTCCTCCTCGATGGCTTCCCCCAGGCGTCGCTTCTTCTTGAAGTCGAGGCGCAGCGGGGTCCCTTCGAAGCCGTAGTGCTTCCGCAGGCGATTCTTCAGGTAGCGCTTGTAGGTCTCGTCGACCCCCTCCGGGGTGTTCGACCAGATGACGAAGCTCGGCGGCCGCACGCGGACCTGGGTCATGTAGTTCAGACGGACCGGGCGGTGGTAGCGCTGCGGCACCGAGTGGGTGGTCACCGAGTCCTCGAGGAAGCGGTTGCACTCCGCGGTGCTGAGCCGCTTGTCGAAGGCCTCGTAGATGCGTTGCACCGTGGGGCCGATGACGTGGCAGCCCTTGCCGGTGGTGGCGCAGATCTGGATGATCGGCGCGAACTCGGTGTGGGGCATCTTGCGCTCGAACTCGTCGCGCAGCACACGGATGTTCCGCTCGGAGTCCGCGCGGACGAGATCCCACTTGTTGAGCAGCACGATGAGGCAGCGGCCGCGAGCGATCACCAGGCTGGCGAGCCGCGCGTCCTGCTCGCTCGGCCCGAGGCTCGCGTCGATCATCAGGAGCGTGACGTGGCAGCGCTCCACGGTGCGGATGGCGCGCGAGACCGCGAAGCCCTCCACCTGGTCCCCGATCCGCGAGCGCCGCCGGACCCCGGCCGTGTCGACCAGCGTGTAGGGGATGCCATCGATCTCGACGGGGACGTCGATCGCGTCCATCGTGGTGCCGGCGATGTCCGTGACCACCTGGCGGGCCTCGCCCAGCAGGAGGTTGACGAGCGTGGACTTGCCGACGTTTGGCTTTCCGAGCACCGCGATGCGGATGCCGCCTTCGTCCGCGCCCTCGAGCTCGGTCTCCTCGTCGTCGTCCGATACCATGGGAAGGAGCTCGAGCACCCGGTCCATCAGGTAGCCCACGCCGTGGTTGTGCTCCGCGGAGATGTCGAAGAGCTCCTCGAAGCCCATCGCGTGAAACTCCATGGCGTCATCGACCACCTTGGGGTTGTCGCACTTGTTGGCCACCAGGAGCACGGGGCGGTCGCTCCGCCTCAGGATGTCGGAGGCCTCCTGGTCGGCCGGGGTCATGCCCGCGCGCGCGTCGACCACGAACAACACGACGTCGGCCTCCTCGACCGCGGCGAGCGCCTGGTCGCGGACCGCGGCGAACAGGTCGTCCTCCGGGCGCGGCTCGAAGCCACCCGTGTCGACCAGCATGACCTCGCGGTCGCCGTAGCGATCCGTGGTGTCGTAGTGCCGGTCGCGCGTGACCCCCGGCCGGTCGTGCACGATCGCGGACCGCCGACCCACCAGACGGTTGAAGAGGGTGGACTTGCCGACGTTGGGTCGGCCGACGATGGCGATCACGGGTGTCATGGAACGCGCTACCTATCTCGGCATGGTCCTGACACACACCGTGGGGGACGACGAAGCGGGCGATCGCATCGATCTCTGCGCGCTTCGCGCCTTCTCGGACATCCTGCACAGCCGCAAGCGCGCCAAGAAGCTCGTCAAGGACGGGCGCATCCTGCTCGACGACGTGCCGGTCGAGTCCACCCGCCGGGTGAAGGTCGGCCAGCAGCTCACCTGCCGGCCCGGGCGCGAGCACCGCCCCGACCCCTACGAGCTCGACGTGCGCGTGCTGTACGCCGACCGCTGGCTGGCGGTGGTGGAGAAGCCCCCGGGACTGCACGTGCTCGGGCACCGGAGGCGCACGCTGGAGCGGGCCTTGCCGGGGCACCTGCCCGAGGTCGACGCCGTGGACGCGCTCCCGTGGCCCCGTCCGGTGCACCGTCTGGACATGCGCACGGGCGGGCTGGTGATCGCCGCCCGCCGCTACGAGTCGCTGGTCCAGCTCGGGCGAGCCTTCCAAGAACGCCGCGTGGTCAAGCGCTACGAAGCCTTCGTCGCCGGTTCCATGAGCGGCGAGGGCGAGGTGGACACACCTGTGGGCGGCCGACCTGCGCGGTCGCGGTACCGGGCCGCGGAGGTGTTTCCGTCCCGCCACCATGGCGAGGTGACCCGGGTGGAGCTCTGGCCCGAGAGCGGTCGCACCCACCAGCTGCGCATCCACGTCGCCTCCCTCGGACACCCCATCGTGGGCGACGACGTGTACACCCCCGCCGGCGACTTCGTGCTGCGCAAGAAGGGGCTCTTCTTGTGGGCGTGCGAGCTACGGCTCGAGCACCCCGGCACCGGCGAACCGCTCGCCGTGCGCACGGAGCTGCCCAACAAGTTCGCGGCCTACCGAACCCGCGAGGCCCGGGCCGCGACGCGCTGACGACCGTGCGAGCGAGGAGCGGAAGCTACTCACACTCCGCGTTGGCGAGGCCGGGGGAGCCGCGGTCGCCGCCCGACATCGAGTCCTGTGCCTCGCACCAGGAGCTGGCGTCGTCGTTGTCGGTCGGATCGTAGAAGTCCGGGTCGAGGTTCATCGCCGCCCCCTCCTCGTCGGGCATGGCGCCGTCGTTCCAGGCGACCTCGTCGAGGATGGTGCCGTCGGGCGCTTCGATGCTGAGCCCGTCCGCGCTGGAGTTCGCCAGCGAGAACAGCCCGGTGTTGCCCCAGTCGTAGTCGACGTCGGCGCCACCGTTCACCGAGGTGTCGGTGGACGTGCCGAACACGACGTAGTCGCCCGCCGTGGCGATCAGGCTGCGCGTGACCTCGAAGGTCTCGGTCGAGGTGGCGTCGTCGCTGACCACGAGCCCCGAGAGGTCGACATGGCCATCGGAGAAGTCGACGTAGATCTCGAACCACTCACCGTCATCATCGGCGACGACGAAGGGGTCCGCGAGGATCTCGGTGACCACGAGATCGCCCACCGCGAGATCGTCGACCGTGTAGCTCGCGTCGGAGCCGTCACAGTCCTGGTCGGTGCCGTCGCCGTCGACCTCCGTCGCCCCGGGGTTCACGCTGCTGTCGGTGTCGTCGCAGTCGGTGCCATCGGCCACCGTGCCCGACGGCGCATCGCAGGCCTCGGTGAAGACCTCCGGATCGCCGTAGCCGTCGCTGTCGGCGTCGTCGTGCCAGTCGCTCATCGAGCCGACGTCGAGCGAGTCGTCGTCGCTGTCGACGAGGCCGTCGCAGTCGTCGTCCACCCCGCTGCAGGTCTCCTGCACGCCGGGGTTGACGTCACCGTCACCGTCGTCGCAGTCGCCGCCGGTGCGGGAGAGGCCCGAGGTCTCGTCGCAGGCGTAGGTCACGCTGGCATCGGTCCCGTAGCCGTCGCCATCGGCGTCGACGTACACCGTGATGCCGGTGGTCGCATCCACCGTGTCGTCGTCGTCGTCGACCAGCCCGTCGCAGTCGTTGTCGACGTCGTCGCACACCTCGCTCGCGCTCGGGCTCACCGTCACGTCGTCGTCGTCGCAGTCCCCGGCGACGCTCGCGTAGCCGGTGCCCACATCGCAGCCCGACAGCGCCTTGGTCCCGGTCCCGTAGCCGTCTCCGTCCACGTCCACGTACCAGTCCGACGTCGTCGACGCATCGAGGCTGCCGTCTTCGTCGTCGACCAGCGTGTCGCAGTCGTCGTCGAGGTTGTTGCAGACCTCCGCCTGCGCGGGATGGACCTCGCCGTCCTCGTCGTCACAGTCGGTGTCGTCCTCCACGAAGCCGCTGGGCGCCTCGCACGCCAACAGCGAGGTCCCCTCGTAGCCGTAGCCATCGCCGTCGGTGTCCGCGAACCAGGAGGTGGCGCTCTTGGTGTCCAGGGTGTCGTCGTCGTCGTCGACGAGCGCATCGCAGTCGTTGTCGAGCTCGTCACACACCTCGAACGCGTCGGGGTGCACGGCCTCGTCGGTGTCGTCGCAGTCGTCCGGCGCGGTCGCGTAGCCCTGCGGCACGGTGCAGGTGAGCCAGCCGGTGTGCGTCTGGCCGAAGCCGTCGCCGTCATCGTCCAGGTACCAGGTGGTGGCGCTGTCAGCGTCGAGGCCGTCGTCCGCGTCGTCCACCAGATCGTCGCAGTCGTCGTCGATGCCGTTGCAGACCTCGACGCCGCCTGGGAACACGGCCGCGGAGGTGTCCTGGCAGTCCGTGCCGTCGGTCGTGTACCCCTTGGTGACCTCGCAGAGCTCCGTCGGCGCATCGCCATCGCCGAAGCCATCGCCGTCGGCGTCCGGGTAGAAGACCTCGAGCACGCCCTCGTCGACGCTCTCGTCGCAGTCGTCGTCGACGCCGTCGCAGTCCTCGGCCGCGTCCGGGTTCACCGTGGCGTCGCTGTCGTCGCAGTCGTCGCCCGCGACGAAGCCGTCGCCGTCACCATCGACCGGAGCCGCGGTGTCGTCGACCAGCGCGGTGTCGTCGGAGGAGGTGGCCGGGCCGGTGTCGTCGGTCGACGCGCCGTCCTTGCAGGCGAAGAACATCAGGCTGAACAAGAGCATGTCCGGAATCTACCGTGCTGGCGGGTGCGTTCGGGGCCTACACCGACACCAGGCTCTCGCACGCCGCCCAGAGCGCATCCTGGGCCGCCGGGTCGTCGAAGCGACTGGGCACCTCGCACCGATCGAACCAGTAGGCGCCGGACACGCCGGCCACCACCGGGCTCCACGCCACCCAGGCTGGGGTGTCCGCCGCGCGCTCGGGCGTGACCAGCGGCTGTGCGGGGTCGAGGTCCGAGAAGCGCTCCGCCGTCACCGTGCCGGGGTGCACGACATGGACGGCGACCCGACCTCGCGTGCGACGCGCTCGCGCCAGCGCCAGCATGTGGCGCGCCTGCTGGTAGCCGAGCATGCGCCGACGCGGCTCACCCACCCCGTGCAGGTGCTCCAGATCGAGCCCGCCGGCCTGGTGAGCGGCCAGCACGACGATCCGACCGGCGCGCCTGGTCAGGGACGGCACGAGCAGGTTCTGCAAGAGGAAGGGACCCAGCACGTTGCCGCGAAAGGCCTTGCCCGCCTCCAGGCTGTCGTCGGACACCGCGTCGACCACGATGTCGATCTCGGGGTAGCCGTCCAACAACTCCAAGGCGAAGACCCGCGCCTCGACCGGCCGGGCGAGATCGACGACCCGCAGGTCGATGTCGCGGTTCGCGCTGTGGAGCGCCACCTGCTGCACGACCTCCATGCCCCGGGAGCCGTGACGGCACACCACGACCATCTTGGCCTGCAGAGAGGCCAGCGAGCGCGCGATCGCCCGGCCGATCGTACCGGTGCCACCGAGCACCACGGCGACACGTCCGGCGAGGTTGTCGGTCACCCCTCGTAGCCCAACGACTTCAGGAGACGCGGGTTCCTGGACCAGTTGGTCTCGACCGCCACGAAGAGCTCGAGGTGCACACGGCAGGCGAGCAGTCGCTCGATGTCTCGGCGCGCGGCGGTTCCGATCTTCTTCAGGGTCGCGCCGCGCTTTCCGATCACGATGCCCTTCTGCGAGCTCCGCTCCACCAGGATGCGGCAGCCGATGGTGACGAAGGGCTGTCCCTGCCGCTCGTCCTCGACGAAGCTCTCGACCTCCACCGCGGTCTGGTACGGCAGCTCGTCGCGGAGGGTGTGGAACAGCTTCTCGCGCACGAGCTCCGCGACCACGAAGCGCTCGCTGTTGTCCATGAGCTGGTCGGCTTCGAAGAGCGCGGGTCCCTCCGGCAGGCGCGACGTGCAGGCCTCCAACACCGCCTCGACACCCCGCCCCTTCAGCGCCGAGAAGGGCACCACCGCCTCGAAGGCGCCGACCTTGCTCCACGCCTCGATCACGGGCAGCACCCACTCCTTGTCCACGGCGTCGACCTTGTTGAGCCCCAGGATGACGGGCATGTCACGGTCCGCGATGCGCTCGAAGAGCACCTCCTCGCCACGGGAGAGGATCGCCCGTTCCGCCTTGGCCTGGTGCACCCCACGGGTCAGGTCAGCCAACAAGAGCACCACGTCGACGTCGTCGAGCGCCGCCTCCGCAGCCTTCACGATCCGACGGTTCAGCTCGCCGTGCGCGTCGTGGTGGCCTGGCGTGTCGACCAGGATCGCCTGCACCTCGTCGGTGGTGTGGATGCCCACCACACGGTTGCGCGTGGTCTGGGGGCGGTGGGAGACGATGCTCACCTTCTGCCCGAGCACACGGTTCAGGAAGGTGGACTTGCCGGTGTTCGGTCGCCCGAAGATGCCGACGTAGCCGCAGCGGTAGGCGGGGGAGTTCATGCTGGCTGCCGGGCTCGTCCGAGGGCGATCCGCGCCGCGGCCCGCTGAGCGGATCGCTTGGAAGCCCCCGATCCGCGCGCCGTGACGTGTTCACCGCACTGCACACCGCAGTGGTAGGTCCGCGCGTGAGGCGGCCCCTCGTGTCCGAGGTCCACGTAGCGCGGGTGCAGCTGCCAGAGCTTCCACGAGAGCTCCTGCAGCGCGCTCTTGGGATCCTTGCCGTAGGTAGCGGGATCCTCGATCGCTTCGATCCGACCGCGCCATCCGCGCTCGTAGGGCTGCGTCACCGCTGCCAGGCCCCCGTCCACCCAGGCCGCGCCCAGGAGCGCTTCCACGGCGTTGGCGAGCACGCGGTCCTTCTCCCGGCCACCGGTCAGCTCCTCGCCCCGCCCGAGCCGCAGGTGGGGACCGACATCGAAGTCGCGGCCCACGGCCGCCAGGGTCTGGGTCCGCACGAGCTCCGCGCGCATCCGCGACAGCTGCCCCTCTGGGGCCTGTTCGAAGCGCTGGTGGAGGGCTTCGGTGGTCAGCATCTCGAGCACCGCATCGCCGAGCCACTCCAGCCGCTCGTTGTGGCGGTCCTCCCCCGCGGTCTCCTCGGTGAAGCTCCGATGGGTCAGCGCGCGCGCGAGGAGCTCACGCTCCACGAAGACGTAGCCGAGGGAACCCTCGAGCTTCGTCACGCGACCTCCGCGGGCAGCGACGATCGGATCCAGCCTCCACCGAGCACCATCTCGCCACGGTACACCACGACCGCCTGCCCCGGCGCCACGGCCCAGGCCGGCTCCGCGAAGCGGATGACGGGCGCCTGGCCCGCCCCGACGTGCCCCTCCACGGGGCGTCCGTTGTGGCGGATGCGCACCGTGACGCGCTCCTGCGGCGAGGGCCGCTCGTGCCATGTCCAACGGTCGGCCACCAGGCCGGGTGACAGGAGGTGGCGTCGGCCGGCCACCACCACCCGTCGGGTGTCGGGCTCCACGTGGTGGACGTAGAGCGGCTCCGCAGCCGACACACCGAGCCCGCGCCGCTGCCCCACGGTGTAGCGGTAGTAGGCATCGTGGCGCCCAAGTGCGCGGCCCTGCTGGTCCACCACCTCGCCGGCGGCGTCACGGCCGTCCTCGCGCTGGATGAAGCGCGCGTGGTCGTGGTCCGGCAGGAAGCAGATCTCCTGCGACTCGGCCTTCTCCGCCGTGACGAGCCCGAAGCGGCGCGCGTGCACCCGCACCTCCGACTTGGTCAGCTCGCCGAGCGGAAAGAGGGTCTTCTGCAACGCGCCAAGAGCTATCGGAAAGAGGAAGTAGGTCTGGTCCTTGTGGGCGTCGCGCGCGAGGAGCAGGCGGCCCTCGCGGATGCGTGCGTAGTGCCCGGTGGCGAGGTGGCTCGCCCCGAGCGCCATGGCGCGAGCGAGGAGCACCCGGAACTTCAGCACGCCGTTGCACTGGACGCAGGGGTTGGGTGTCTCGCCGGCGACGTAGGTGTCGATCAGGTCCTGCACCACGGCCTTCCGGAAGGCCTCGCGCAGGTCGATCACGTGGAAGGGCACGCCCAGGCGGTCGGCCACGCGGCGGGCATCCAGCGCGTCGTCGAGCCCACAACAGTGCCCTGCCTGCTCCGGGTCGGCATCGTGCGGCTTCATGTGCACGCCGATCACCTCGTGACCCTGCTCAGCCAACAACCCAGCCGTGACCGAGGAATCCACCCCACCACTCATCGCGACGACGATCCTCATCCCAGAGCCTCTCGGGTGCGCGGCACCACCTGATGTAGCGCATCGGCGAGGGCGTCGAGATCGGCCGTCGTCGTGTTCCATCCGGTCGAGACGCGCAGCCCGGACCGAGGATCGAGGCCCATGGCCGCGAGGACATGGCTGGGCTCGCTCGCGCCGCTGGAGCAGGCACTGCCTTGGCTGACGCAGACTCCCAACAGGTCGAGCCCCATCACGATCGCATCGCCCGGCACATCGAAGCACGCATGGAGGGTGTTCGGCAGGCCGCCAGCCGTGACCCGACCACCGAGCGCGACGACGGTGCGCGCGAGCCCTCCGAGCTCGGGAAACCGAGGTAGCGGGAGCCCGACCACGACGCCCAGCGCCACGCACGGGGCGACGTCCACGGTGCCCGCGCGTCGCCCCCGCTCCTGGCTCCCACCCGACAACAGCGGCTGCACGCCCCCGCGTCGAACCACCAGGGCACCGGCACCCTTGAGCCCGCCCGCCTTGTGGGCCGACAAGGTGACGAGGTCGGCGACCTCGAGCTCGCTCGGTGCGAGCCGACCCACGACCTGCACGGCGTCCACGTGGAGGAGGCGCCCGGCGGCGTGCACGACCTCTGCCAGGCCGGCCAGGTCCTGGAGCACCCCGGTCTCGTTGTTGGCCGCCTGCACGCTGACGATGTCGATGGACGGGTCGAGCAGCTCTGCCAGGTCCGCCGCCGACACGCGGCCCGACGGCCGCACAGGAATCCGAGGCCACGTCCCCGCGGCTCCGAAGACCGACACGTGCTCCACCGCCGACACCAGCGCGCGGCGACCGTGGAGCGCCAGGTGGTTGGCCTCGGTGGCGCTTGCCGTGAACACCACGTCGCGCGGCCGCGCACCGACGTAGGCGGCCACACGAGCGCGTGCGGTGTCCAGCGCCCGCGCCGGCTCGCGGGCGGCGCTGTGGGTCGAGGAGGGGTTGCCCCAGTGCTGGTGGACGTAGGGCAGAGCCTGTTCCAGCACCTCGGGGCGCGGAGGGCTGGTGGCGTTGTGGTCGAGGTAGACCATCGGCCCGCTCTATCAGGTCTCTGCTCAAGCTCGGAAGAGCCCGGTCTCCTCGAGCTGCCGCAGCCGCTCAGCCACCGCGTCCGCCACCATCTCGACCGCCACGACATCCTTGCGGACGAAGGCCCGGTCGCCGACCGGGTTGAGCAACTCGATGCAGCCGTAGGTCACCGCGCGTCGGGTGACCGGCGCGACCAGCAGGCGCTTGGTCCGGTAGCCGAGCTCGCGGTCGACCGCCTGGTACATTCGTTGGTCCTGACCGGCATCCTGCAGCGCGACCGACACACCACGAGCGATGCAGAAGCCCGCGACGCCCGTGCCGCTCGGCAGCTTGACGCCCTTGAGCTTCGCCGAGAACGGCCCCGCGACGGCGACGAACACCAACCCGTCCGCGCGCGCGGCGATGGCGGAACCCGCTTCGGTGCCCACCAGCTCGCGGGCCAGCAAGAGGCCGCGCTCCCACGTCTCCACCGCGGTCGGTGCGTCGGCGATGGCGAGCACGCGCAGAGCGACCTCCGAAGGGTCGTCGATGTTGACCACCGAAGCGAGCGCCTCGTCGTTCAAGGTCACCGCCCGCCGACGCGGCGGCCGCTCCAGCAGCTCGGGCGGAACGGGGGCATCCATCGTGTCGTCGGGGTCGCCGTCGAGGGCCAGCAGCTCTTCGCTCGGCTCCGGGAGCACGTCGAGCTCGGCCGTGACCGCGAGCGGCTTCACCACCCACGTCCGCCCGGACATCGGGTCCCGAGCCAGCACCGTGCCGTTCATCAACTGCTCGCAGGCGAGGCGGGAGAGGTCACCGCCGATGCGCTCGACCCCCTGCCCCAGCGCCATCAGCCAGTTGGAAGCATCGACCACGAACGTCTCCCGTTCGGGCGACACGATGCGAAAGGCGGGCAAGGGACTCTCCCGGACAGCAGAGACCTATTGCTGGACGAGGAGGGCCGTCAACCGACCACGCCCTCAGGGCTCCGCGGTGAGGAAGGGCCGGAGGCGCTCGAGGGTGACCGGGCCGATGCCCGAGACGTCGAGCAGCTGATCGAGCGAGGCATAGGGCCGCCCCTGCACGATGGCCGATGCCGTGGCCGGACCGATCCCAGGGACCGCTTGCAGCGCCTCGCCGCTCGCGGTGTTGACGTCGAGCGGGAGCCCGAACACCAGGGGTTCGGTCGGAGGTGCGAGGCTCACGAGGCCTCCGTCCACCACCACGACCGTCCCGTCGGTCAAGGTGGCCTCGGCCGCCGTGAGCCCCGCACCCGCAAGGTCGAGGGCGGCTTGCAGGCTCTCGGTCTCGTACCAGCCCGGATGCTCCACGTCCCCACGGACCTGCACCAGCGGCCCGACAGGCGCTGGACGGAGGACCGAACGCCCGACCAACGCCGCGCTGGTGAGCAGCAGCAACGCCACCATCCACGACAGCCGCGTGCGCTCGGGCGCGCGGGCACGGCGGCGAAAGCGAGGGCGGTCAGACATGGGATCGCTATGGCCGCCACCACACAGCGTGTCAAGCCGCCGAGGACGTCATAGACAGGGTGCCCAAGGGAGAGCAGCGCGCGTGGAGACCCTCCTCCGGTACGGCTTGGTGGCGGTCTACGTGGCGCTGGTGCTGACGGCGGTCGGCTTGCCGATCCCCGAAGACCTGTCGCTCCTGGTCGCGGGTGCCCTGGCGCGGACGGGCAACGCGGCTCTGCCCGAGGCGATCCTCGTCGGCTACGTCGGTGTGTTGACGGGCGACTGCATCGTCTGGACCCTCGGACGGCGCACCGGCCTCAACCCCAAGAGCGGCTGGCTCGGCCGGCTCTTCGGCCCCGAGAAGACCGCTCGGATGCAGCGCTTCTACGACCGCATGGGCCCCTGGACCGTGGTGGTCTGCCGACAGCTTCCGGGGCTCCGATTTCCCGCCTTCTTCTTCGCCGGCGCCACCGGCATGAGCCTGCGCAGGTTCCTGCTCCTCGACGGCCTCGCCGCCATCATCACCGTGAGCGTGTGGGAAGGCGTCGGCTGGTGGCTCGGGGACCGCCTGGCCGCCAACCTCCGCGCGATCTCGAACGTGCGCTACGTCATGCTCACCCTGGGCGCCGTGCTCGCTGCCTTCGTGGTCGGTCGCTGGATGGGGGCCCGCAAGGAACGCAAGAAGCAGAGCGAAGAACCACCGCTGGCCTAGCGGCCTCTACAGGTCGGGCCAGCCCTCGGGGTCGGTCAGGCCCAGCTCGATCCCGCGGCCCTCGAAGGGGTCCTCGAACTCGGGCAGGGGCGACGACGGCGGGGTGAGGCGCAGAGGCCGTTCGGGCCAGCCCGCACGCCGCAGGGTGTCCTCGACAGCCTGCGCCATGACCTGGTGACCGGGCACGTTGGGGTGCACCGGGTCCCAGAACAGCGTGCGCTCGGGCATGGACGCGAACACGGATGGAAGGTCGATGACCAGCGCGTTCCAACGGGCTGCGACCGTGCGCAACACCTCGCGGTAGGGAACCCACGGTGGGTCGTCGAAGGTGGGCCGGACGTCCTCCTTGTTGGGCAGCACCAGGAACACGACCGCACCCTCTCGAGCATGCATGCGCTCGCAGAATCGCTCGAGGTTCGCCGCGTACGTGCCGATCGGCACGCGCCGGCTGCCGGTGGCGACCGCCTCGGCCTGGAGCACGGTGTGGATCTCGGTCGCCTTCCGCCGACGTCCGAGCTCGCTCACCGCCCAGTCCGCCCAGCGGAAGAGCCCGCTGTGCTCGAGAGCGGTGCGCAACCACACGCCAGCCGCGGCCCGGTCGTTGCCCAGATCCACCACCATGTCGGCGTCGTGGAAGAAGTCGAAGTTGTTGTCGCTCCACACCGTGGCGGCGATGAGCACATCGGGCTCCAAGGGGAGCACCTTCAGGTCGAGCTGGTTGTGGATCTGCACCGTCGAGTACCCTGGCACGCCGGCGTTGATGAAGTCCGCCTGCATGCGCTCTTCGAGGATGGCGGTGAAGAGCTGCTGGTCGCGCACGCCGAGGCCGTAGATGCTCGAGTCCCCGACCACCGCCACACGCGGGCGGGTCTTCGGTCCTCGCTGCCGGTCCCTGAGGCCCAGGCTGTTCACGCGGATCTCGCCGCCGTCGAAGGGCTGGACGCCAGGCGTGAGCTCCCAGAGAAGGTAGGGGTTCCCCTTGAGGAAGACGCCCTCGGCCTCCCCATCGCGCCCGTCGAGCGAGAGCGGGTCGGGCGCGGGGACGAGCTGGCCCACCACCTCCAGCAGGAGCATCGAGCCCAGGGCGATCAGCAGGTCCCGACGAAGGTGTCGAGACGTGTAGTCGGCACCGCCCATCGCGCGTTCCTACCACGAGGCTGGTGTCGTCGACCACGTCAGAGCCCGAGGCGCGCCCGGGCCGTGGGCGAGCGGCTGACGACCCAGGTGCGCAAGACCTCCTGGTAGGCGGCGATGGTGACCGCGCTGCCACAGGCGTAGGGATCGGCGCTGGCGTAGGGCGTGATGAGGGTCACCGCCTGCTCGAGGTCCTGTCCGAGCGCCGCGGCATCGATGATGTCGAAGACCTCGTCCGCGCGCTCGAGCTGCGCGGCCCAGCAGGCCTCGTTCTCGATGCAGAACTGCCCGACCACACCCAGCGGGCTCAGCCAGCTCATGCCCCAGTCCGACGCCTCGTAGAAGGCGTAGTCCATGTCCCAGGGCAGGATCTCGGCCAGGCCGGTGGTCGGGTTGAAGTAGATGCGGAAGTTGTTGTTGTTCGTGTAGTACCCGTCGAGGTGCCCCGACCACACCTCGGTGGCGAACTGGGTGTGGAAGCTGTCCCAGTCCAGGAGGGCACCGAGGGCCGCATAGCCATCGGGGTCGTCCCAGTGATCGATGAGGGCCTGGGTGATGCCGTGGATGTCTTCGAGGCCCACCTCGGTGCCCTCTTCGAGCTCGAAGTAGATCTCGGTCGAGATCAGGAAGTCCACCCGCGAGAACCAGCTCCAGTCCTCCGCGAACACGTACTTGCCGTCGTAGAGGTTGCCGTTGCCGTCGCTGTACACCCGGTCGAGCCAGGCGTCGTCCGGGGTCTCGAGCAGGGTGTAGAGGCCCTTGTCGTTGCCGTTGACCGTCACCCAGACGTACGCCGTGCGGGTGCGCGGCATGCCCGCAGCGGCGAAGGCCCGGTAGCCCATCGTCTCGCGCAGGAACGAGCAGTCCACCACGTTGTTGTTCACGGTGAGCTGCTCGAGGCCGAAGAACTCCTGCCCCTCCACCACCCGGTTCATGTCGATCTTGAAGTTCGCCTTGGAGCTGATCGGCTGGAACGAGCCGCTGGCCCCCTTGAGGCGCACACCCACCTGGTCGACAGCGTGCTCGTCGAAGGTGATGGCGCCTTCCACGTAGGTGTATGGATCGTCGGCGAGGGCCTGCAGCGCGTCCAGGGACAGCTGAACGTCGAGGGTGTGGACCTCGTCCAGGGTGAAGATCCAGTCGGCCGCGTCCCCGTCGGAACCCTGTGCTTCGCCGGTGTCGTCCGATGCGCCGCCGGGCACGAGCTCGACGTCGTCCTGCTCGCCCACCGACTCCACGCCGCCATCGACAGCGACGCCGCTCGGGTCCTGGCGCACCATCGGCGTGGGAGCGAAGCACGCAGGACCGAGGAGACCGAACACCATCGGGACGCAGGTTAGCGCCCGGAGGCGCCGCGCGGAAGGCCAGCTTCAGATGCTGCGGCGCTCGAGCACGTCGACACGGTCCGCGACGCCGCCCATCGCGTCGGGAAGCCGCTCGACGAGGTCGGAGGCCACGAGGCCACGACCACACAGCTCCCCGGCCAGGCCGTGCACGAAGGCGCCGGCGACCAGGGCGCTCTCGGGCGCCACGCCTTGCGCCAACAGGGCGCCAACCAGGCCCGTCAGCACGTCGCCGGACCCCGCGGTGGCCAGGTCAGCGGTGCCCGTGCGGTTGACCCAGACCCGCTCCCCGGCCACCAGCGTGTGGCGGCCCTTGAGAAGGGTGGGGTGGGACGTGGCGAGCCGGGCCACCACGCCGAGCCGATCGCGCTGCACCGCCTCGGTCGTGAGGCCCAACAGCCGGCCGGCCTCACCTGGGTGCGGCGTCAGGCAGCGCTGGAAGCGGCTGCGTCCGTACACGCCGATCAACGCTGTCAGCCCATCGGCATCGAAGACCGCCGGGGGCCGAGCGTCGCGCCAGAGCCGCCGGAGCCACGCCACCTTGCTCTTTCCCGTGCCCACGCCCGGCCCCACGGCGAGCGCCGAGAAGTCGTTGCAGTGCTCGGGTCCCGGAGCCGGCTCGACCCGCACCATGACCTCCGGGCGGAGCTGGGCCAGCCGCGGCAGGGTCTCCTCTTCGACGAGCAGGGTAACCAGGCCGCAGCCCGCTCTGAGGGCTGCGTGGCAGCTCAGGATCGCGGCACCCGCCATCCGAGGGCTGCCGGCGATCACACCCAGGTGCCCGTGGGTGCGCTTGTGGCTCGCGGCGGCGCGGCGGGGCAGCAGGGGCGCAATCTCCGCGCCATCGACGATGCCGGCCACCTCGTCGGCCGCGCCGATCAGGCCGATGTCGACCACGACCAGGCGACCCACGCGATCGGCGCCAGGCTCCAGCAACTGGCCGATGCGTGGGCGGTCGAAGGTCACCGTGAGCGCCGCCTCCACGGCGACTCCGAGCACCCGCCCCGTGTCGCCACAGAGGCCCGACGGCATGTCCACGGCGAGCACCGGCGCGCCGTGCCCGTTGATGGCGGCGACGCGCTCGGCCACCTCGTCGCGCAACGCCGACTGGAGCCCGGTGCCGACCAGGGCGTCCACGATCAACCCGCAGGGGCGGAGCCCGTCGAGCACCTGGACGCCACAGGCCTCGGCGGCTCGCCGCATCGTCTCGCAGTCGGCGCTGGGGGGTCCGGATGTGGGCCACACGCCGACCTCCACCCCCCGGCGGTGCAGGTGCCTGGCGACCACCCAGCCATCCCCGCCGTTGTTGCCATGCCCGGCGACCACCACGACGCCCCGGGAGGCGGCGTCGGCGAGGTCGGTGGTCAAGAGCCTCACGACCTGCACGCCCGCGATCTCCATCAGGCCGAGCGCGGGCACCCCGAGGGTGTGGATGGTGTGCGCGTCGAGGGCGCGCGCGCCCGCGCTGGAGGAGACCGGGTACCTCATGCCGTGTTGTTACCTCAGCAACTCCAGCAGATCGCCCACGGCGCGCTCCCAGCCCACGAACACAGCCCGGCTCACGATGCTGTGGCCGATGTTGTATTCGACGATCTCGGGCACGGCGCGCACGAGCGGGAGCAGGTTTCTGTGGGTCAGCCCGTGGCCAGCAGCGACGGTCAACCCAGCCGCCCAGCCCGCGTTGGTGGCCTGGCCCAGTCGGAGCAGCTCGACCGGTGCTTTGGCTTCGCCGCCCACCGCGTAGGCGTCCGTGTTCAGCTCGATCTGGTCGACACCCGGAAGGGCCGAGGCCTCGATCTGGCGCTCGTCCGGGTCGATGAACAGCGCGACGAGGATCTCGGCGGCGCGCAGCCGGTCCACGGCGCGGCGCACCTCGTCGACGCGACCCGCCACGTCGAGCCCCCCCTCGGTCGTCACCTCCTCGGCCCGCTCCGGCACGAGCGTCACCCGGTGCGGACGCAGCTCCTCCATGATGCGCATCATCTCGTCGGTGGTGGCCACCTCGACGTTGAGCTGGCTCGTCACGACCTCGCCGAGCACACGGATGTCGCGCTCCTGCACGTGCCGCCGGTCGCAGCGCAGGTGGCAGGTGATCTGCTGCGCGCCGACCTGTTCGGCGAGGAGCGCCGCCTCGACGGGGTCCGGGTAGGGCGAGCGGCGCGCCTGGCGCAGGGTGGCGACATGGTCGACGTTGACGCCGAGCCGGCGGACGAGGGTCTTCATCCCGGAGGACTATCCGCTCCGCCGACGCCCACCACAGCCAGCACCTCGCCCAGCAGGGCGCCCGCGAGCGCATCGGCGAGGTCCTGGGTGCCGGCTTCGACCAGCACACGCAGCTTCGGCTCGGTCCCGGAGTACCGGAGCACGATCCGCGCGGCGCCCCGGGACCTGGCCCTCTCGAGCGCGAGCTCGACCTCGAGCAGGCCCTCGAGCGCCGGACGCGCCGCCACCCGGCCCGACACCGACGCGGATGGCGCGGGCGCCCACCCGCCGAGGCGTTCGGCGAGGTCGAGCCCTCCGCTCAGCACACGGAGCGCGGTGACGAGCCCGTCGCCCGTGGGCAGTCCATCGCTCAACAGGACGTGGCCGCTCGGCTCGCCGCCCAGGTTCCAGCCGCGGACGGCCATCTCGATGGCCACGTTGCGGTCGCCGACCGCCGCGCGGGCGAAGTCCAGCCCACGCTCGGCCAGGGCCTGTTCCAGAGCAACGTTGGACATCACCGTGCCGACCACACCGTCCGCTGGGAAGCTCGCGCGGCCCACCGGCGGAGCGAGGAGCAGCAACACCGCGTCGCCGTCGAGCACGTCTCCCGTCCGATCGATCAGCACGACCCGGTCGCCGTCACCGTCCACCACGATGCCGCAGTCGGCCTCCGCCTCGTGCACGAGCACCGCAGCGAGCTCGGGGTGCACCGCGCCGACGCCTTCGTTGATGTTGCGGCCGTCGGGCGCACAGCCAACGGGCACGACCTCCGCTCCGAGCGCACGCAACAACGTCGGCCCCACACGCCACGCGGCGCCGTGGGCCCCGTCGAAGACGATCCTGGCGCCATCGAGCCAGGTGCCCGGGGGCAACACCGCGCGGACGGCAGCCAGGTAGCGTGACTCGGCGTCGGCGAGCTCGAGCGGGAACGCGGGCACACCGGCCGGAGCCGCCCACGCCATCGCCTCCGCCAGAGCCGCTTCGTCGTCCGGGTCGAGCTTGCGGCCGCCCGGGCCGAGCACCTTGAGCCCGTTGTCCTGCCAGGGGTTGTGGGAGGCGGTGATCGCGACTCCGGCCTCTGCGACGCCCGTGGCGAGGAGTGCAGACAGTCCGGGTGTGGGCAGCACACCGCAGATCAGGGCGTGGTCCCCCAGCCCTGCGAGCAGCGCAGCCTGGACCTCCGCTCCGCTCGCCCGCGTGTCGCGCACCACCGCCACGCGCGCGTACCGACCACGGAGCGCAGCACCGAGCCGCGTCGCGGCGTCGGGCGTGAGCACGTCGGGCCACCGCCCCCGGATGCCGTCGGTGCCGAAGCTCGCCACCTCAGAAGGGCTCGATCGGAATGCGGTCCGGCGTGATGGAGAGCAGGTCGACGCGGGCGGGCAGCCCGGCGAGCTGGTAGCGCAGGCCCTCGGTGCCCGGGCCCACCAGCCGGGGCAGGGCCTCGGTGTCTTCCGGCACGTGCACGAGCACGGTCAGCGACGATGCGTCGAGGTCCGCGAGCGCGTTCACGGGACCGTCGACGCTGACCGAGACGGTGCCGACCCCCGCCTGCCAGCTTCCGCTCCCCATGTGCCTGACCACCACGGGCACGTCGGGCAGGGTCTTCTGCGCGGTGACCGCCTCGATCGCCACGTGCGCGATGATCTCCTGCGCGTCCATCGCAAGCTCGAGCCGTGACGGCAACGAGAGCGTGACCGGTAGCCGTGCGGACTCCGACAGGCCCGCCAGGGGGATGCCCTCCGTGACCAGGCTGGAGACCTGGTCCAGGGCCGACCGTGGGCCGCGCACCTCGACCTTGTCGGGCTCCAGAGCGATGGCGGAGACCCGGTAGCCGTCGGCCGGGCGTCCGAGCTCCGCCGCCTGCACCGGCAGGGTCCGGGTGAGCTTCTGCTCGACCTGCAGCTGCACCGAGTTCGGCACCAGCCGGAGCACCTCCACCTCGTCAGGCAGCGCCACCACGTCCTCGGGGCGGAACTCCCAGGTGTGCACCCCTGACTCGGCCTCGCTCAGGTCGACCACGAGGGTGAGGGACTTTCGCCCCACCTCACGCACCAGGGACTGCCGCCCGGTCACCGTGAGCCGCGCACGCGTGGGCGGGCGGGTGCTGAACGCGAGGTCCTCGGACAGCCCCGAGTAGACGATCTGGACCCGTGAGTTGCCGTCGACCACCCGGTTGCCCTGCACGAAGCCCCAGAGCAGCAGGGACACGGCCACGCTGGCCGCCTTGAAGCCGAGGTTCTCGATCACGGAACGCTTCAGTGCCTTGAAGACCACGTGGGGCCGAAGCTTCGTCCGCAGCACCGCGAGCGCCTTCTGCACGCCGCTCATGCGACCTCCAGCTCAGCGTCGTCGTGAGGCTGGAAGATCTCCTGGAGCTGCTCACGCAGCTCGTTGGTGTCGGCCACCGGAGTGAGCGCACCGCCCGTCACCAGGCTCACCGCCCCCCGCTCCTCACTGACCACCACGACGACGGCGTCGGTCTCCTCCGAGATGCCGAGGGCCGCCCGGTGCCGGGTGCCGAAGTAGCGGGCGATGTCCTTGGACAGCGACAGCGGCAGGAAGACCTTGGCCGCTGTCAGCCGCCCCTTCTGGAGCGTGACGGCGCCGTCGTGCAGCGGCGACGTGGGGTGGAAGATGGCCTGCAGCAACTCCTGGCTCACGAGGGCGTCGAGCTGGTGGCCCGCCTCGGCCAGCTCGTTGAGGCTCGCTCCCCGCTCGATGACGATCAGCGCGCCGATGCGGCGGCTCGCCAGCGCGAACGCGGTCTTCACGACCTCCTCGTGCACGAAGGGTTCCGAGGTCCCTCCGAAGCTCCGGAACAGCCGTCCTCCGGCGCGCGCGAGTCCCCGTCGGATGTCGTTCTGGAACAGGATCAAGACCGCCAGCACGATGTAGACGAAGAACTTGTCGAGCAGCCAAGCCATCGCGAACAGGTCGAAGCGGCCGGCCAGGAAGTAGAGCACACCGGCGGCCATCAGGCCGAACAGCACCTGGAAGGCGCGCGTGCCGCGGATGATGAGCAGCGTGCGGTAGAAGATGTAGGACATCAGCACGATGTCGAGCACGTCGGCCCAGCCCATCGTGGCGTAGACCGAGTCTCGGAGAACGTCCAGCATCAGCTCGCGGGGCTACAACGTGTGAGCACCGCCAGCATACGCCGAGTGGCCTCCACATCGTGCACTCTCAACACGGCAGCCCCCGCCAGCGCGGCCGCAGCAGCGACCCCGAGGCTCTCCGGCAGGCGCTCGGAGGCTTCACCGACGCCGGTGATGTGCCCGATGAAGGACTTGCGCGAGGCGCCCACATACAGGGGCACCCCGAGCACCGACAGCTCCGGCAGCCGGCGCACGAGCTCGGCGCACTGCGCGGCGCTCTTCGAGAAGCCGATGCCCGGATCCGCCCACAGGCGCTCGATGCCAGCGGCGCGCGCGGTGTTCAAGCGCTCCCCGAGCACCGCGAGGACCTCGGTGACCACGTCGTCGTAGTGCGTGTGCTGCTGCATGGTCGCCGGCGTGCCCCTCATGTGCATCACCACCGCTCCGGCACCGGCCTGGGCCACGACGGCGACCATCTCCGGATCTCGGAGGCCCGAGACGTCGTTGACGACGTCGGCACCCGCTGCAAGGGCGAGCCGCGCCACCGACGCTCGGCGCGTGTCGATGGAGACCCGCACGCCGGCCGCGACGAGCTCCTCGACCACGGGGAGCACGCGCTCCGCCTCACGCTCCGGGGGGACGGCCGCCGCACCAGGTCGCGTGGACTCGCCACCGACGTCGACCCAGTGGGCGCCCGCCTCGGCCAGGGCGAGGCCGCGTCGCACGGCCTCCTCCACCCCGGCGAAGCGACCTCCATCGGAGAACGAGTCCGGCGTGACGTTGAGGATGCCCGCCAGGACCGGACCGTGCACCTTAGGCGACCGAGACCGCGCCGACGCCATCGGGGAGCACGGGGTTCATGGCGTCGACGAGCCGCTGGAAGTCGGCGCCGTCGACCGTCTCCTTCTCGAGCAGCATCTGGGCCACCCGGTGGAGGATGTGGATGTTGGCGAGCAGGATCTGCTTCGCCCACCGCTGCCCCTCGACGATGAGGCTCTTGACCTCACCGTCGATGGCGACCGCCGTGTCTTCGGAGAAGTTGCGCTTCTTGGCGATGTCCCGCCCGAGGAAGACCTCGCCCTGGCTCTCTTCCCAGTTCACCGGTCCGAGGTCGATCGACATGCCGTACTCGCACACCATGGCCCGGGCGATGCGGGTGGCCTGCTTGATGTCGTCGCTGGCGCCGGTGCTGATCTCGCCGAGCACCACGTCCTCGGCCGCGCGACCGCCCATGGCCATGGCGATGCGCGCCCGGAACTCCTCGAAGGAGTGACCGTGGCGGTCTTCGGGCAAGAACCAGGTCAACCCCATCGCGCGACCGCGCGGCGTGATGGTGACCTTGTGCACCTTGTCGCTCATCGGCAGCAGAGCCGCCACCAGGGCGTGACCGGCCTCGTGGTACGCGGTCCGCTTCCGGTCCTTGTCGGAGATGACGACGCTCCGACGCGCGGGGCCCATGAAGACCTTGTCCTTGGCGTCTTCGAAGTCGAGGTGCTCCACACGCTTCTTGTCGTCGCGCGCCGCGAGCAGGGCGGCTTCGTTGACCAGGTTCTCGAGCTGGGCGCCGTTCATGCCCGGGGTGCCCTTGGCGAGCACCTCGAGATCGACATCGTCGCCCAGGGGCACGCGGCGCGTGTGCACCTTGAGGATGCCGAGCCGACCCGCGACATCGGGACTCGCGACCACCACACGGCGGTCGAAGCGACCCGGCCGAAGCAGGGCCGGGTCGAGCACGTCGGGGCGGTTCGTGGCCGCCATCATGATGACGCCTTCGTTGGACTCGAAGCCATCCATCTCGACGAGGAGCTGGTTCAGGGTCTGCTCACGCTCGTCGTGGCCACCGCCGAGCCCGGCTCCACGGTGCCGACCCACCGCGTCGATCTCGTCGATGAAGATGATGCACGGAGCGTTCTTCTTGCCTTGCTCGAACAGATCGCGGACGCGCGAAGCACCCACGCCAACGAACATCTCGACGAAGTCCGAGCCCGAGATCGAGAAGAAGGGCACCCCCGCCTCCCCAGCCACCGCGCGGGCGAGCAGGGTCTTGCCGGTGCCCGGCGGTCCCATCAAGAGCACGCCCTTCGGAATCCGGCCCCCGAGCCGCGTGAACTTCCGCGGTTCCTTCAGGAAGTGGATGATCTCCTCGAGCTCATCCTTGGCCTCGTCGACGCCTGCGACGTCCTCGAAGGTGACGCGCCGTCCGCCCTCGGACAACAGCCGCGCCTTCGACTTGCCGAAGCTCATGGCCTTGCCGCCCCCCACCTGGAACTGCCTCATCATGAAGAGGAAGAACAGGAGGATGAGCAGGACGGGCAGCCCGTTGATCACCAACATCATCATCCAGGACTGCTCGGCTTCCTTCTCGAAGTCTGGAACGATGTCGTTCTCGGCCAACACCGCCATCAGGTAGGCGTGCTCGCCAGGCCCCACCGTGTGGAACGCCGAGCCATCGCTCATGGTGCCCGAGAGCTCCTCGCCGCGGATGCGGACCGACTTCACCTGGCCGGACTCCACGCGCGACATCATCTCGGAGTACGAGAGCTCCGAGGTGCGTTCCGACTGCTGGTTGTTCGCCACCACGAAGGCCATGAGGACGACCAGCCCGATGAAGGCCCAGAAGAAGACGGTGCGGCCGTGCTTGTTCATCAGTTCCCTTGGAGCTGCTCACCGGAGTCTAACCGGCCATGGGCCCCGCCTCGTGGCACCACGTGAACGGGCCCGCCCCCGGTACGCAGGGCCACGGAGGACGGGTCGCCTCGACACGCACGCCAGGCGGGAGCTTCCCGCTCTCCCAGACCCCGACGAGCCAGCGGGCCTCGCCCACCTCGACCACGGGATGGAGATCGCGAAGGTGAGGTGGAATCCTGGCAGCCCGCAAGCGATCGCGCAGGGAACACCCCCCTCCCCGCTCCCCCGGCGCCACCGAGCGCACGGAGAAGTCCACGGGCGCTCGGAGCGACCAGAGGCCCCACTGGGCAGGACGGACCCTCGGACCCGGGGACGCGGGAAGCACGCGCAGGCCGCCATCCCGCACGATCCGTAGACCTCCAGGTAGCTGGACCACGCCCCCCTCCCCCAGCGACAGGGCGGCGTCGAGGTGCCGGGCCTCGGTGTCGGCGAGACCTCCGGCCACGCTCCGAACGAGCTCGATCAGCGCCCGCCGGGCCAGGGCTGGCGGCGCGTCCGCCGGCACGCCGTCGGCGCTCACGAGCGTCATGGCTCGTTCCTGGAGGTAGTCCTGATCCTCTCGGAGACGCTGGGCGGCCCGCGCCACCGCGACCCGAGCACCAGGACGTGCCGCTTCCAGCGCCGGGATGACGCGGTGGCGAAGCTGACCCCGTGTTCCGCCGGCGTTGCTCGGGTCCTCCATCCAGCTGAGCTCGTGTCTGCGTGCGTAGGCCAGGATCTCGGCCCTCGACGCCGCCAACAACGGACGGACGAACACACCCCGACGTTCGGACATGCCAGCGAGTCCCCCGGCTCCCGCGCCGCGGGCCAGGCGGTCGATCACCAGCTCGACCTGGTCGTCTCGATGGTGTCCGAGTGCCACGGCGTCGAAGCCCTGCCCCGAGAGCCAGGCGAGCCGCGCGGCCCGGGCACGCTGCGGCGCGCCAGAGCCGGCCGAGAGGCCGAGCGAGGCCGTGCGACACGGCAGCCCGAGGTCGTCGGCCAGCCCACGGACGAAGGCCAGCTCGTCCACGCTCCCCGAACGCAAGCCGTGATCGCAACTCAAGACCGTCGGCTCGAAGCCCAGCCGGTGGAGCAGGTGCAACAAGACCACGGAGTCCACGCCGCCGCTGACCGCCACGGCGAGCGGTCCAGCACAGAGTGCGAGGCGCTCGCACGCGGCGCCCACGCGCCCGATCATCACGGCGCCTCCGCTGCGCTGAGCCGAGCGAGCAGGACGGGATCGTCATCAGGATGAGCGCGGTTCTGGCCGCGGTGACCACACCCGTCGCAGACGTACTGAAGCACGGGCTCGCCGGCCACCAAGGCCAGGCCCGTCGCGCGGAGCATCCCGCGGCACGCGGAAGCGCGGTCGCCGGGCACCACGTCGACGTGCCTGGACGACAAGCAGCTCGGACAGTGGTCGCGGACTGTCGCACCGCCGCGCGTCACGTCCGTTCCGCAGTCCATGCAGCGGAACGCTTCGTCCCGCCGAATCGGGTTGCGCCGCACCCTGGCCTCGTCCTCCCTGGCCTGCGCGAGCCGAAGCAGGCGCTTGCCGGCCCAGCCGTCCGCAGCGGCGGGCAGCGCGACACCTCGCGTTCGAGCGAGCGCCGCCACGGCGGCCTTCAGCACCGGATCGTCGTCGAGGTGGACGCCGAGCCGCTTCTGTGCGGCCCGGTCGGTCGCCTGCGCGACCAGGCGCCGGGCGAGCGTTCGAGCGGGCTCCTGCATGACCCGATCCTACCCAGCCCCACCCGTCGGCGCTCGCCGAGCGACTATGCTCCGTGCATGATGCTGCTCAGCCTCGCCGTCGCCCTCGCCGAGCCCTCCGATCTGGAAGCTATCTGGCGCGCGGAAGTGGCGCGGGCACCTGTCGAGAGCTTCCTCGTGTACGCCGGCCACGCCGATCCGCAGGTCCGACGCCGCGCCGCCCTGGCCCTGGGACGCCTGCGCAGCGACGACGCCCGCGGCGAGCTCACCCTGCTGCTGGACGATGCGGACCCGAGCGTGCGCGCGGCCGCGGCGTTCGGCCTGGGGCTCACGCCAGGAGGCGACAGGCCCCTTCGGGCGGACTGGGCCAGCGAGACCGACGAGCAGGTGCGGGAGGCGCTGATCGCCGCACTCGGCTTGCACGCCGACGGCCAGGACCTGCCCACCTTCCTCGCGGCGCTGGATGGTCCGCGGGGCACCTCGCGCGCGGCCGCCGTGGCGCTCGGCCGGCTGGGCATCGCGGAGGTCGAGGGCGTGCAGGACCCTGCCACCCTCGCCGCCCTGACCGGGCAGCTCGACCGCCTGCTTCCCGAGGCGCGGCACGGCGCGGCGTTCGCGCTCGCACGCATCGGAGCCTCCGAGGCTGACCCGGCGACGCGCGCACGACTGCTCCACCTCGTCCGCACCGACCGGGACCCGGTGGTCCGGGCCTGGCTCGTTCGCAGCCTGGCCGACGGCGCCGAGGGCGAGGAGGCGGTGGCCCTGCTCGCCGCCTCCGCGAGCGATGCCGACCGCGACGTGCGGATCGCGGCCGCTCGGGCCTTGGCGCAACTGGACGCTGCCGAACACCCGGACGTGCTGGCTGTGCTGCTCGAGGACACCAGCTGGGGGGTGGTCTTCGAGGCCATCGCCGCAGCCTCCGCGTCCGACGAACTGGACCACAACCTGATGCTCGACAAGCTGCTCCAGCACAGCGAGCCCTCCATCGTGGCAGCCACCATCGCCGCTCTCGGTGCGGCGGGCGCGCTCGAGGACGAGCGCGCCTACCTCGCCGACGACTCCCCGCTGGCCTGGCAGGCGGCCGTCATCGGTAGCCTCGACGACACCGATCGCCTGATCCGCTTGGCCCTGGAGAGTGCCTACCCGCGCTTGCGCACCGCCGCCGCTGGCCGCTTGCTGGAGCTGGAGCCGAGCGCCGAGGAGGGCAAGGCACTGCTCGCAGCGCGAGACGCGGCCGTTGAGGCCGTTGGCGCCTCCATCCTGGTGGAGGACCCCTCCCCCGAGGCCATGGACGTGCTCCTCGACGCGATGGAGGGGAGCGGCGACCTCGATCTGTGGCGGGAGGGGCTCTCGGCCCTCGGCGCCATCCTGTCGGCCGAGGGAGGCGTCACCGATCCGCGGCTCGACGCCATCATCGCCCGGGGAATCGTGCATCCCGATGTCTCGGTCCGGCGCCGAGCGGCGGAGCCCGCGGCGCTCCTGGACTTCCCCGACGTCGAGCCACCGGTGCTCGACGGCCTCCCGAGCCTGGCCGACATCTCGCCCTTGCGGGTCGCGCGGGTGTTCACCGAGGTGGGCGAGCTCCGGGTGGAGCTCTTGCCGGAGCTGGCACCCCTGACCGTCTGGAACTTCGCCCACCTGGCGGAGCGGGACTACTTCGATGGACTGGAGGTCCACCGAGTCGTGCCCGACTTCGTGGTGCAGGACGGCTGCCCCCGCGGCGACGGCTGGGGCGGCCCCGGTTGGTCCATCCCCGACGAGCTCAGCCCGACGCCCTACGAGGCCGGGACGGTGGGCATGGCGCTCTCGGGCCCCGACACCGGCGGGAGCCAGTGGTTCGTCACCCTCAGCCCCCAGCCCCACCTCGACGCGGGCTACACGGTGTTCGGTCAGCTCGTGCAGGGCCACGGCGTCGCGCAACGCATCCGCCCGGGCACGCGCATCCTCGACGTGGTGATCGAGCGGGTGCCTTAGAGCACCCATCACGTGGTCGAGGAACTCCGGTCCGCCATGCCGCGCCGGATCGTTCCCGCGAGGTCCCGGTCCACCGCCTTGCACGCCACACGGATGGCGTTGCGCACCGCGCGCGGATCGCTTCGGCCATGGGCCTTGATGACGACCCCGTCGAGCCCGAGGAGCGGTGCGCCGCCGTACTGGCGCCAGTCGGTCATGCGCCGGATCTGCTGGAGTCCTTGCGACAGCATGGTGAGGCCCAGCTTGAAGAGGAACTTGCGCGCGTAGGCATCCTTCGCGATGTCGGCCACGACCTCGCTCACCCCCTCGAGCATCTTCAACACGACGTTGCCGAGGAAGCCGTCGCAGACCACGACGTCGACGCTTCCCTTGGGGATGTCGAGCCCCTCCACGTTGCCGACGAAGTTCAGGGAAGGATGCTGCCGGAGCAAGGCATGGGCCTCGACGATCGCCGAGGTGCCCTTGTGCGCCTCCGTGCCGTTGGACAACAGCGCCACCTTCGGCCGCTCGATGTCGCTGACGATCGAGCTGTAGGCCGACCCCATCACCGCGAACCCGACCAGGTCTTCGGCGGTCGCCGAGATGGTGGCACCCACGTCGAGCATGAGCGCGAAGGGGTCGTCGTGGGGGCCGTGTCTCTGCTCGGTTGGATGCACGGCGGCCAAGGCTGCACGCCGGATCCCGGGCAAGCGCTCGAAGGTGCGGGACGCCGAGAGGATCAAGCAGCCAGTGTTGCCCGCACCCACCACGGCCTGGGCCTCCCCAGCCTTCACGAGCTCACAGGCGAGCTTCACCGACGCGTTCGGAGCCGCCGCCAGGGCATCGGCGGGTGACTGGTCCTGGGCGACGGCTTCCGGCGTGTGCACGAGCGCGAGGCGCGAGGCGTCGTAGCGCTGGTCTTCCAGGAGCGCGGACAGGGTGGGTTCGTCGCCGACGAGCAAGACGCGCACCGGCACGTCCTCCCGGCTGGCGCGCGCGGCGCCCTCGACGACGACGGCGGGGCCTGCGTCGGCTCCCATGGCATCCACGGCGACGGTGATCACTGGTAGACCTCCTACCGACCCGCCGGCATTGCGGCACGTCGGGTCAGTAGGAGGCCCCCGCTCGAACCGTGCGTGCGGTTTTCCCGCACACGGCTCACCGATGACTTCTCGGGTC
>Ga0114932_10001310_pt1 | contig 28555 bp, 27 predicted proteins | sample 2SBtaG_2_FD_87286 | JGI IMG/M metagenome (GOLD analysis project Ga0114932, IMG submission 87286) | Deep subsurface microbial communities from Kolumbo volcano to uncover new lineages of life (NeLLi) - 2SBTROV12_ACTIVE470 metaG | ecosystem: Environmental > Aquatic > Marine > Volcanic ...
TATTTGGAATATGGTATCAAATTACAGGAATAGCAGCATCGTTTGTGTTATCCGTGATTAGTCAAAGCATGTATTTTTTCTATGTAAACAAAAAAATAGATAAGAGGATACTTTGACAAATATTACAACATTCTTTTTAAAATCTAATTATAGATATTGGAATTTGTTAATTATTTTAGGTATAGTTGGTTTTATTATACGCCTATTTTTTATCCCATATCAAATTCCCATAACTACTGATGGGATAGATTATTTTGCATTTTCAATAGTATCAAGTAATGAAAAAATTTTCCCTGAAGGATACATATCAACAAATTTTGGATGGCCCATTTTTCTTTCTATAATATTTTCATTTTCAGAACATTCTGATATGTTAAAAATGATGGATGTTCAAAGAATCATCAGTAGTCTTCTTTCAACAATTTCAATAATTCCAATATTTTTAATATTAAAAAAATTCTTTAGAAAAGAAGTAGCTCTTGTAGGAGTATCATTATTTATTTTTGATCCCAGAATAATTGAAAATTCATTATTAGGAATAACTGAACCATTATTCATTTTTTTAATAACGTCAGTCATTTTTTTTGTATTTTTCAAAAAATCAAAATTTCTATTCATTTCATTTATTTTTGCAGCATTTGCATCAATTGTAAGATATGAAGGATTATTGTTATTCTTTCCAATCATAGTAGCATTCATAATTAATAGAGATTTCGAAAAAAAATCCATAATTAAATTATTTCTGGGTATTTCAGCATTTGTAATAATTTTATTAATTATAAGTTCAATAACGTATGAAAAAAATGATTCTTTTGGGATTTTATCTTCATTAGTTGGAGGGGGGAAATATTTTTCAAATCATATAATTGCAGGTAATCCTGATATTGACGATGAATTTTTTGGAAACAATGTAGAAAACAGATTCATTATTTTCCTTCAAAATTCAGTTGAAGGATATATAAAATTTTTAGGTTGGATAATGATTCCTATACAATTAATTTTTGTGATAACATCAATAATTTTAATTTCAAAAAAAGTTAGTAAATCCAGATGTATATTTTTTACATTCTTTGTATTTTTATCATTTTCTTCGCTCTATGCTTTTGGAAGGGGTATTCAAGATCCTAGATATCTATATTCGCTAATACCTATTTTATGTTTATTTGGATGTATTTTTGTTGATTTTTTAAGAAAAAAGAAATTTGGAAACAAAATATTATTGCTAATTCCAATAATAATTTTTACTTCTGTTTTTTTTATTGATATGAATCAATCTGAATTAGAATTTGAAGATGAATTCTATTTAGCTTCAAAATTTTTGGTAAGAAATGCAGATGGGGTAAATGATTATGATAGAGGAAAATATTTGCGTCCTTCAATTGTAGAAAAAAATTGGCCAGACATGTCCTTAAAAGAGGGGATGAAAATTGGTGCTAATGAAATTAATGTGATTTCTTCAAAAGGATTTACAGATTTGAAAGAGTATTTGATTCACGGTAAAAAATTTAATTTAACTCATCTAATAATCACTAATAATGAAAAGGGGGTTTTGAAAAATATTTTTGAAAAATCAGATGAATTTAAATTCCTAAAAGAAGTATATAAAAGTGAAAATGCAATGATCAAAATTTTTGAGATAGATTATGATGAAATGGTTATTCATAATTAACAGTAAATGAAAATTTGTAAAATCATAATTCATAGTATTAAAAATTAGATGAAATTATATTTAATTAAAATTTAAAGTTCTTGAGAAAGTTGGAGAGTCAAAAAAATGATATTTTTTCATGGAATCAAGCCATTTTACAAGAAAAACTCAAGAATGGAGAAATTCATGTATGTGTAATAGGTATAGGAAGAATCGGTCTTCCAACTGCAATTTCATTTGCAAAAGCTAATCTCCCAACTATAGGGGTAGACATTAATTCTGAATTAGTTGAAAAAGTAAATTCAGGAGTTTTTCCATTAAAAGATGAACCAGGATATGAAGAATTATTCGAAAAAGTCATTGAAAACGGGAAGCTAAAAGCCACAACTGAATTAAAAAAAGCATTAGACGTATCGGATATTATTTTACTTTCTTTACCGACACCAATGGATGAAAATAATGTTCCAGATTATTCAGCAATTTCAAATGTATGTAAAAATTTGTCAAATGAAATGAGTCCTAATAGTTTGATTGTAATTGAAAGTACAATTGAACCAGGATTTGTAGAAAATGAGTTAATTTCTTTATTAGAATCTAACAATAAATTAAAAATTAATCAAAATTTTTCAATAGGAGTTTGTCCAGAAAATGCAAACCCGGGAGAAATTTTACATGATTTTAATAATCTGCCAAGATTAATTGGTGGATATGATGAAAAAACTCTAAATTTAATTTATTCGATTTACAGTTTTGTTTTCCCTGTAGAATTTCTTAAAATGTCAAATTGTAAAACAGCAAATGCAGTAAAACTTACAACAAATGTATTTAGAGATCTTAACATTGCATTTGTAAATGAATTAGCGCAACTGTATGAAAAATTGGGTATTGATGTGTATGAAGTATTAAATGCTGCACAAAAAAAATATAATTTTCAAATTCACTATCCAGGACCTGGAGTAGGTGGTCCATGCCTTCCTGTAAATTCTTACCAATTGATAAATTCAGCAAAAGCAATAAACTCAGAGCTTAAACTAGTTCAAACAGGGCGAAAAATTAATGAAAAAATGCCCAATCATTTGATTTCACTTTTACAAAATGGACTAAATGAAATAAATAAACAGATGATAAACTCAACTATTTTGATATTAGGTATTTCATACAAAGCAGATGTAAAAGACATTCAAATATCTCCTGCAAAAGATATTGTTGATTTGTTAAAAAAGGAACAGGTTAATGTAAAAATTTTTGATCCTTATTTTCTAAACTCCTTAGAATATGGAATTAAAACTGAAGCATCATTAAATGAAGCAGTAGAAGATATAGATGGAGTAATAATTGTAACAGCACATAAAGAATTTTTAGAGATTGAGCCTAAATTTTTTGTAAAAGAGAATAAGAAAATTGTTATTGTTGATTCTAGAGGAATAATAAATCAACAAGAGTCAAAAAATGATGGAAACATTTATCGTGGAATTGGGCGTGGAAATTTATTAAAATGAAATTAGAAACGGAAAGCATTAAAAATATTCTCACGTTAAGATATGATCCTCTTCAAACACCAGTTTTACCAAAAAAAAATAATATACATTTTCAAGGAATTAATGAAAACCCATCTTTAGAAAAAATTGAATCTATGATGGAAACTTATTTACAAAAAACTATAGATTTACAAAATCCTAAATTTTCAATTTCTTTAAGTGGAGGAGTTGATTCCACATTAGTTTTAGCACTATTAAGAAAAACTTTTCCAGATTCACAAATAGATGCAGTTTCAATAAAATTTGCAAACAGTGTTGATGAAACTAAAGATGCTGCAAAAATTGCTGAATTTTTTAATGCTGAACATCATATTTTAGAAATTGATAATTATCTTGAAAAATTACCTTCTGCTCTAAATTGTATTAAATTACCATTTTGGGATATCCACTGGTTTTATGTTGCAGAATACGCTCAAAAATTTTCAAAATTTCTTGCATCGGGAGATGGAGGTGATGAAGTTTTTGGAGGTTATACTTTTAGATATCAAAAATTTCTTCAACTAATAAATAACAATTCAACACCTCTAGAAAAAACAAAAGCATATTTAGATTGTCATGAAAGAGACAGAGTTCCAGATCAGTCAAAATTGTTTGGAGATGGTTGTAAATTTTCTTGGGATGATATTTACAAATCACTTTCACCATATTTTGATAATGAATTATTACCTTTAGAACAAGTATTTTTAGCTGATTATAATGGAAAGTTGTTGTATAATTTTTCTTTAGTCAACAATAGAATTGCAAAAAAATTTGATTTAAAACTAATTACACCATTACTGTTTAAAGATCTTGTTGATTATAGTCTTCCCATGACAATTCAAACAAAGTATGATCAAAAATCAAATGTTGGAAAATTAATGTTACGAAAAATCCTAAAAAAATATAATGTTGATTCATTAATATCTAAAGAAAAACTTGGTTTTAATGTGAATACAATTAATTTATGGAAAACATATGGACATGAATTTTGTACGAATTATCTTCTAGATGGTGAAATTTTACAAAAAAAATGGATAAGTAAAGAATGGATGATTGAACATATCAATAAAACAGATTTAGATATAAAATATGTCAATAAATTCTTAGGATTACTAGCACTAGAAATTTGGCATAGATTATTTATAACAAAAACAATGAAACCCAATATGTGCTTAAAATGAGTCTTTTGAAATTTATTTTTAAATAAATATAAAATTAAAGGAAAAAATTATAGATTATGCAATACATTTTAAATAAATTTCAAGAAAAAAGGTTTGTTATACCAATTATCATATTTTTTTTCTCGTATGTCATTTTGTCATTTAATGTCGCAGGTCAAGGTCCACATCAAGATGAATTAGATTTTTTCTATGCATATTCTATTGTATATTTTGATTTGGCAAAAAATGGTGATTTTTTTAATCCGTGTTGGAACGGAGATGGAGAATGTGAATTATTATCTATCAAAGGATGTGAAATGAATGATCACTGGATAACAACACATGGGCTCATAAAACATCTACTCATAGGTTCATCAGTTCTGTTTCATGGTGAAGATTCTTCAAAAAGTTATGCAGCAAAACCTCCACTTTGCAAACCACATCATCAACCACTACCAGGAGAAAATATTCCAACAAATACAGAACTTTCTGCTGCAAGATTTTTTTCGCCCATTTTAGGTTCCTTAACAATAGTTTTTGCATATTCAATCGGAAGAATATTTTTCAATAAAATTACAGGATTGTCTTTTTCAATTATTTTATTATTCAATAGTTTATGGTTTGCTTATAATCGAACTATAATGACTGAAGCATACATCTATTTTTTTATGATACTTTCATTTCTCCTTTTACTATATTCTTTTGAAAAGAAAGGAAAAATAAAATATTTTTTGTTTATTGCTAGTGCAATAATATTTGGAATTGCATTTGATACAAAAGCAATAGTTTTCATGTTTTTTCCATTATTCATCTGTACAATATTTTTAAGAAATTCAATTGGTGTGAAATTTTTATTTAAGAAAATTTTTACAAAAAAGGTTTTTGTAAATTCGATCATTATATCAACGATATATTTTTCAATATTTTTTATTTCAATAATTGCAACATTACCATTCTATTGGATTGGGCCCATAGATCAAATAATTTTTCAAAAAGAAAGTCTTGATGCATATAGTTCAGGCATGAGTTTACATATGCCATGGGAATCAGACTCAAAAATTCATGTAAGGTTTCTTAGTACAATTACGGTAATTTTTGCACCAATAATTGATACTTATTATAATTATTTTGTAGAAGAAATTCCAAATTCAGTAAAATTTGCAAATAATTTTTCTAGTGTTCCATTATCAATATTGTTTGTAATTGGTATAATTTATCTACTCACATCAATTAAAAAAAAGATAATTAGTGGTTCAGAAATATTGCTACTTTTTTGGATAACTAGTATGTTTTTATTCATATCAACAATGACAGAATCTTATTCAACAAGTAGATTCTACATAATGGTTTTTATTCCTATGATTTTTGTTGCAGCTTTTGGTTTTAATAAATTTCTAATGAAAATTAAAAATTTAAATTTCAAAATAGTAATTTTTTCTATTGGAATCATTGCGCATGCTTTAACAACCATAATATTTTGGGAAGAATTATTTTTTAGTCCAAATTTAATGTGGGGTGATCCTTTAATGATAAAATTTCAAGATGCAATTATTCAGCCATATGTAATTATTCCCAGTGTGATCTTTGGTGTTTTAATTTTATTAGTTTCTATAAAGAAAAATAATGAAAAAGTTACAATGTAATTTTAATTCTTTAAATGATTTTTTGCAACATTAATGAATTTTTTTGCAACAAGTTCCCAATTGAATTTTTCAAGAATTAATTTTCTTGCCTCTTTCCCCAAATTTTGGGCATATTCTTTGTTTTCAATTAAAAATGTAATCTTTTCAATCCATTTTTCTGAATCGCCTTCATTAATTAAAAATCCTGTTTTTTCATCGTAAATCATTTCAGGAATTCCACCAACATTTGATGCAATAATTGGTTTTTCCATTGACATAGCTTCTCTACAGGATAAAGGTGTAGTATCCATCCCTGTGGGTAAAGCATAGATGTCAATTTCAGTTAAGAATTCTCTTATTTTATTTGGATAATCAATTGTGCCTAAATGATGAAAATTTTTATGATTTTTGTAAATAGGTAAAATTTTGTTTTTATATTGACCATCACCTGCCCAATAGAAATGAACATGAGGTAGTTTTTCCATTACTTTGTCTAATGTGAGCATCTCTTTGGTTTTCCCCCACCAATTTGCATCTTGAACAATACCAACACAAGGATGTTCCAAAATCATACCTTTTGATGGATACCATCGTGATGCATCAAGTCCTTCAAGAAAATGATGAGTTTTTGCATTAGGATGATGTTCTTTTATCACTTTATCTAAATAGTCAGCAGTCATAAAAATTCCCGTACATTTCTCAAAAACCTCTTCAGCAATTTTATGTCTTAAATTCAAAACAGTTTTCATAATAGGATCTGTATAGATTGTTTTTTTTGCCCATTCAATTTCTGACCAATAATGTCCTCTCAAATAGACAAATAATGGAATCCCTAATTTTATAGTCTGTAATCCAAAATGTGATTGTCTATCTACAAAAACTACATCCGGTTTGTATTCATTTATTAATTGATGAAATTTCTTTTTTGAAAACCAACTTTTAGGATCTTTATTTGGAAAACCAGTGATATAATCAGTTTCACTAACTAATTTATAATCAACTCCTAATTTTTTTAAAGCTTCACCAAATTCCTTAAGATGGAAAAATTTTCCAATACTTTTTTTTGCAGATCCGCCTCCAGCTCCAGATGCAATTAGTACTTTCATTTAGAAAAAAAAAGTTTGAAAAAGGCTTTAAACCTAACTAATGAAATATGAAAAAGAATTTTAATAATATATAATTTGTAAAAGATAAATACACTTATGTGCCTTTTAACTAATTTTCATCCATGTATCCTGAACATCATATGATAAAAAATGGGCATATAAACAGATGTCAAATATGTGATTCAAATAAACTTCATTTAATTTTAGATTTAGGACATCAGCCTTTATGTGATTCATTATTAACTAAAGAGACACTTAATCATTCTGAGACAACATATCCTTTGAGAATGTATTGGTGTGAAAAATGTTTTTTAGCACATATTGATTATTGTGTAGATAGTAATATTGTGTTTCATCCGGAATACCCATACAAATCAGGGGTCACTAAAGAATTAGTAGAATATCAATTAGGAATTAGTCAAGGATTAATCTCAAAATATAATTTAACTGATAAAGATTTGGTTATAGATATAGGATCTAATGATGGAACACTTTTGTCAGGATTTAAAGAGAAAGGAACAAAAATTTTAGGAGTTGAACCTACAAACATAGCAAAAATTGCAAATGAGAATAATATTGAAACGATGCAAAAATTTTTTAATATTGAAACAGCTGAATCAATTATTAAAAAATTTGGAAATGCATCTTTGATTTTAGCAACTAACATGTTTGCACATATGTCTACTATAGGTGAAGTGATCACAGGAGTTGAAAAATTATTAAATGATGATGGAAAATTTGTTTTTGAAAATCATTATTTATTAGATGTTATAGAAAGAGGGCAATTTGATACAGTATATCATGAACATCTAAGAACATATTCTCTAAAATCATTAATTAAATTATTTGACTACTACAATTTTACTATAACAGATGTTGAACGAGGGAATAGATATGGAGGGAATATTAGAGTGCATGTAACAAAAGGAAGAGATAGATCTGTTTCTGAAAATGTAAAAAAATTATTAGAACTTGAAGAAAAAATGGGTTTGTACAATATTGAAACTTATGAAAAATTTGCGAATCGTGTCATAAAAGCCAAAAAAGATTTTTTGAATTTCATTTTTGATGTAAAAGAAAAAGGTAAAACCATTGTAGCAAATTCATGTCCTGGTCGTTGTGTAACGTTACTGAATTACTATGGTATTGATAATGATTTGATTCCATACATAACTGAACAACCAACATCATTAAAACTTGGAATGTATTTACCAGGAAAACACATTCCGATAATAAATAATGAAATTCTAATAAAAGATCAACCTGATTTTGTTATTTTATTAGCATGGCATTATGCGGAATCTATTATGAAACAATTACGAGTTAGAGGACTAAAATCAACATTTGTAATACCTCTTCCAGATCTTAAAATTGTGGAATAATAGATGGCAGTAAAAATGGCAATAATTGGATCAGGATTTGGGCTATATGGTTTACTTCCTGCTTTTGATTCAATTAAAAATTGTGATGTTGTAAGTATTTGTGGAAAAAATTCTAAAAGAATGAAAAATGTTTGTGAAAAATATAATCTAAACATGTATGAGGATTGGGAGAAAATGATTAAAAAAGAGAAACCAGATGCAATAGCTGTTGCAGTCATTCCTGAAAATCAACATAATATTGTTAAAATAGCATTAGAAAATAATATAGCAGTTTTTGCAGAAAAACCATTAACTACATCATTTCAAAATTCTTCAGAATTATTTAGAATCGCAACAAAAAAGAAATTGCCAAATATGGTGGATTTTATTTTTCCAGAAATATCAGAATGGAAAGAAGCAAAAAAGAAAATTGACGAAGAGATAATCGGAGAAATCACTTCTGTAAATGTAAATTGGTCATTTTTAAGTTATGATTTAAAAAATGAAATTAATTCATGGAAAACAAATGTATCTCAAGGTGGAGGAGCATTATCATTTTATTTTTCTCATGTTTTTTATTATTTGGAGTTTTTTTTAGGAAAAATAAAAACAGTAGAGTGTAATCTTCTTCAAATTGGTAAAAAAATTAATGATGGAGAAACTGATGTGAGAATGAAAATTATATTTGAAAATGGATGTGATGGAACAATACATTTAGATATTAGAAATGAGAATGGACAAAATCACTCATTAGAATTTTTTTCAAAAGAAGGTTCAATGGCTTTGTTTAATAGTGGAGAAGATTTTTTTAATGATTTTCAATTAAAAATTAATTTAAAAAATAAAGAAACTTTTTTCAAGAACTTGGGAAAAGATCGAAAATATAACATAGAAGATTCTAGAGTAAAATTTGTAAAATTAATTGCTGAGAGATTTATCAGGTGGTGTGATTCAGGAATATCATCATATCCAAATTTTCAAAATGGATTACGAGTCCAAGAATTAATTGATATGGCCAGAATATCTAATAAGAAACATTAGAAAAATAATTTAAATTTTTAGAAGGACGACACTTATTTTCAAAAATAATCAAAATATCTATTAATATGCCAATATGATTCATGGCGTATGAAAGCAGTGATTTTAGCAGGTGGTTTAGGTACAAGAATTTCTGAAGAGACATGGAAAAAACCAAAACCTATGATTGAAATTGGCGGTAAACCAATCTTATGGCATATTATGAAACATTATTCTGTTCATGATATCAATGAATTTGTTATTTGTTGTGGCTATAAAGGATATTTAATAAAAGAATATTTTGCAAACTATTTCCTACATAATTCTGATGTTACATTTGATATAAAAAATGATAAAATTGAGGTAATTCATAAAAAATCTTCTGAGTCATGGATTGTTACTCTAGTGGATACAGGTGAAAATACCATGACGGGTGGAAGAATTAAAAGAATCAATAAATTGGTAGATGAAACATTTTGTTTAACTTATGGAGATGGAGTTTCAGATATTGATATTTCATCATCAGTCAAGACACACACTAAAAACCAACTTCATGCTACAATGACAGTAGTTCAACCTAAAAATAGATTTGGTAGAGTACAAATAGAAAATGAAAAGATTGTAGAATTTAAAGAAAAACCAGATGGGGGAAATGATTGGATAAATGGTGGATTTTTTGTTTTTGAGCCAGCAGTATTTGATTATCTTGAAAATGATGAAACTATTCTTGAAAGAGAACCTTTAGAGAAATTATCAAGAGAAAAACAACTTGGAATGTACAAACATAAAGGATTTTGGCAATCAATGGATACTTTTAGAGAAAAACAACTTTTGGAAGAATTGTGGAGTAAAGAAAAAGCACCTTGGAAAACATGGTAAATGTCTTTACAAAAAATCCTTTCCTCTACATATAAAAATAAAACAGTATTCATTACTGGACATAATGGATTTATAGGTACGTGGTTGACTTTATGGTTACAAAAATTAGGTGCAAATATCGTTGGTTACTCTTTAGAACCAAATTCAGAACCTTCATTTTTTAGATCTATTAGTTTAGATAAAAATATAGAAAATATAATTGGGGATATAAGAAAGAGACAAAATCTTTTAAAAAGTATTAAAAAATCTGATCCTGATTTCGTGATACATTTAGCAGCTCAATCTTTGGTAAAAAAATCATATGAAAATCCTGTAGAAACATTTCAAACAAATATTTTAGGAACAGTGAATGTTTTAGACTCCATAAGAAAATGTGATAATGTAAAAGCATGTATTGTCATGACTAGTGATAAATGCTACCATAATCCTGAAGATGGAAAATTACGTACAGAAACTGATCCAATGGGAGGAAATGATCCATATAGTGCAAGTAAGGGTTCTGCAGAACTTGTTGTGAAATCATTCAAAAATTCATTTTTTAAAAAAAATAATGTAGGCATTGCAACAATAAGAGCTGGAAATGTCTTAGGTGGTGGTGATTGGTCAAAAAATAGAATTGTTCCAGATTGTATAAATTCAATAATCAAAAATGAAAAAATTGTTGTAAGGAATCCTTCATACATTAGACCTTGGCAGTTTGTTTTAGAACCAATATCAGGAATGCTTTTACTAGGTTCAAAACTATATTTAAAACCTGAAAATTTTTCAGAAGGATGGAATCTTGGTCCAAAAAAAATGAAAAAAATTAATGTGAAACAAGTTGTTAACAATATAATCAAAATATGGGGAAATAACTTTTCAAATATAGAATTTTTAAAAAAATCTGAAGATTTTAAAGAATCTAATTCTTTATTATTAGATTCTAAAATGATTAATAGAAAATTAGGTTGGGAAACAATTTATACATTCGATGAAACAATCAAGGAAACTGTTTCTTGGTATAAACAATTTTATAAAAATTCAAGAATGATTGAGAATTTTTCAATTGACCAAATTTCAAAATATGTTAAAAAAGCAAATCAGAATTATAATTTGGTTCAAAGGAATTAAAAAATGAACAAACAATTTTTTATTTTATCAATTAGTTTTATTTTATTATTTTTAATTAATTTTTCATGGTTAGTCGTAAATATTTATTTTTTTATTGTTCAAGGATTAGAATCAATTGCATCAGGTCAAACATTAGGAGAAAATATTTTTTACTCCACTTATTTAAGATGGATATTATTATCGGATATAATTTGGGGTGGTTTTCTTTTAATCTATATGATTAAAAGAAAAAAATACAAAACAGATTCAAATCTTCATTATCTTCAATACCGCCCAATTGAAAATCCAATTATTTGCATGATAATACCTACATACAATGAAGAATTATCTATAGGAAAAGTTGTAAATGATTTTATCAAACAAAAATTTGTTAAATATGTAATAGTTATTGACAACAATAGTAATGACAAAACTGTTAAAATTGCAGAAGAACATGGTGCTAAAGTAATTAAAAAAAATGAGAATAAAGGATATTCTCATTCATTAGTAATGGGTTTAAGGGAAGCATTAAAAACAGATGCAAATATTATTGGTACTACTGAAGCAGATGGAACTTTTAATGCATATGATTTAAAAAAAATGTATTCATATCTAGATAATTGTGATATGGTAATAGGTTCTAGACAGAATCAAGTCATTACAGAAAAAGGAAATCAAAATAGTGGTTTTTATGTATGGGCAAACTTTTTTCTTGCAAAATTAATCCAAATTAAATATCTCAGCCTAAAACATATGGGAATAGTAAATTTGTCAGATGTTGGATGTGTATACAGATTAATGAAAAAAGAATCTCTTGAGAAGATTATCAATTATTTAACATATCCAAATTCTGAAAAAGCTGTTGGAGATGTTGGTATAGGACTATATCTAACAATGATTGGCATAGAAAAAGATCTAAAAATAATTGAAGTTCCAGTTACTTTTAACAAAAGAATAGGTGAATCAAAAATTGGAACAAACAAATTATCCAAAGCAGCAAAAGTAGGAATGAATTTTCTTTGGTTAATCCTTACTAGTTAGAATCAAAATGGAAATTTTTACAAAAAAAAGTATTCTTTTAGGAATTCTTTGTATTTTCATTTTTTATACTATTTTTATTTGGTATACTGGATTTGATAAGATTGTAGGAATTTTTGATTCATTAAATTGGTTTTCTTTGATTCCAATTTTTTCTATTTTATCAATAACAGTTTTCCTTAGAAGTTTAGTTCAAAAAGTTTTGTTAAATAAAATTGGCATAAAACGAAGTGTAAAAGAAAATTTTTTCGTATATTTAGCTGGTTTATCCATGATTATTACTCCAGGAGGAACTGGTGTCATAATCAAATCATATTTTTTAAAAAATAAATTCAATCACGAAATTTCTCAAACCCTACCTATCACATTTATTGAACGATTTTTTGATTTAATTGCAATAATTATATTATTACTAGTTACATTATCTTTAACATTTTCATTTAATCCATTTGTTATTACATTAATTTTAGGATTTTTTACAAGCATAGTATTCATAATTCTAAAAAAATATCAAAAAATAATATTCAAAATATCTGTAAAATTAAAAATTTTAAAAAAATTTACTGAATCACCAGAATTTGAAAAATCATTAAATCAATTGATAGATAAAAAAACAATATCTTTTATGATTCCATCAATATTAGGAATAGTATTTTTAGAATCATTAATGTTTTATATTGGATTTAATGCTTTTAATCATAATTTTAGTTATGTAGATTCAATTCAAGTTTTTTATTCATCAATTCTTGTAGGCTCATTAGCTTTAATTCCTGGAGGAATTGGCATAACAGAAGGTTTCTTTATTTCATTATTATTAGAAAAAGGAATTGCTTTTGAATTATCGAGTGCAATAATTATTTTTTTAAGATTTTCCACACTTTGGGTAATATCATGTGTTGGATTTTTTGTTGCATATCAAAAATTCTTAAAATGATTGTGCGTACAGTATTTTTTAAAAACATTTTTGGCTTTGAGATTTTAATTAAATAAACAGAGAACTTGATATAGTTGAGAAAAAAGGAAAAATTATGTTAAAAAATAATCTAATTTTTAGATCATGGTATTATTTTAGAAGTGGTTGGAGTATGTATTTTGCATTTATTTTAGCAGCAATTAATACATTAACTGTAACATATTTTTTAGCTATTGAAAACTATCCTGTTTTAAAGTCAATTTTCCCTTCATTTGAACAATATATTGTAATCATAGTTTCTATAGGAATTCCAGCTTTGATATTGATTGGTTATGCACACTTTAAAAGAACTCAAGCATATAGAGCTGAAACAGATGTATGGATAGAAAGTAATCCATATCATAGACGAATGGTAGTAAATACAGAATTAATATTGGAATTAAATTTAAAATTAATTGATAAACTCATAAAGATATCAAATAATAAAGAATTAACAGATAAAGAAAATAAAGAAATAGAAGAAATTCAAAAAGAAATTAAAGAATTTACAGAAGAAAGAACTTTTGATAATAAAGTAGAATTGGATTATTTTAAAAATAAAATAAAAAATCGAAAAGATTGAATAAAAAAAATATATTTCTATTAGTTGGTTGTTCATTTATTATATTTTCATATGGTATCGCTGTAGGTCATTTTCAAATTTTTCCATATGAAAACTTGAAAGATATTAAAGAAACATTTTCTTTTCCCAAAAAAGAAATCAATACTTTTCAAACTGAAAATAACATATCATCTTTAATTTCAATTCAAAATATAGATGATGTAAATAAAAAAAGAGAAGATATAATTTCATTCATATGGAAAAGTGATGGATTTCCAGATAGAATAATAAATTTTGAGAAAAATGTTTTAGATTCTAGATATGCAGATTTAGAAGAACTACTTCAAATAGATAAAATAGAAATAGATATGGATTATGGAATTGATTCAAAAGCTTATCTGTTTTTATCTAAAAATTCTAATGAAAAAGTGATCATATACCATCAAGGCCATGATGGAGATTTTGAAAAAGGTAAAGAAATTATCAGATTTTTTCTAAAAAATGGATTCAATGTACTTGCCATGTCTATGCCACTTCAAGGAATGAATGAACAACCTATAATAGAAATCCCACAAATTGGAAAAATTAAATTATTTTCTCATGAACAATTTAGATTTTTAGATAATGAAAATTTCTCATCAATGAAATTTTTCTTGGAACCTGTAGCTGTTTCTTTAAATTCCATGCAAAAAAATTATGAATTCAATGAATATATTTTTCTTGGAATATCTGGAGGAGGATGGACATCTACAATTTATTCAGCATTAGATGATAGAATTACAAAATCATTTACTGTTGCAGGTGGATTACCAATAATTTTAAGAAATACAATTGAAGACAAAGGAGATTATGAACAAACATTACCAGAATTTTATAAAATTTCAAATTATTTTGAATTTTTTATAATGTCAAGCTTGGGTGATAGTAGAAAATATGTTCAAATTTTTAATGAATTTGATCATTGTTGTTATTCTGGAAAAAAATTTGAAGTTTATGAAGAGGATATAAAATCAAGTATTGAAAAAATTGGTCAAGGTTATTTTGAAATATACTTAGATAGTACCCATAAAGAACACAAAATTTCAGATTATTCTTTAAATATTATTTTAGATGAAATTGATTTTAGAAATTAATTATTTCCAATCAAATCTTTTGCCAAGAATTTTAAATAATTCTTCATTATGAGGTTTGAAAAAATCATCAAGTAGTTTTCGGGTTTCAGTTTTCATTGAAGAATATTTTTCAAATTTGTATTTCTTTAAATTTTTAATTTCATATTGAGGAATTTCTAAAAAATCAAAAATTTTATTGAGTGATTTTTTAGGTTCTAAAGATAATTCTTCTGAGCTCAAGACATACATTTGTGATGAATTAAACTCATCAAACCAATTTTTTAATTGGAAAGCATAAAGACTCTTACCCAAGTAAGACTTACCTTTAATAATTAATTCTGAATTTGAGAGATTTTTAGAATTTTTTAATATATTAATTTCATTTTTTATAACATTTTCAAAAGAATTGGTTTCATTTCCGGTCCTAACTGCTAAATGAAAATTGGAATATGCTCTATCTATAGGATTTCTAAGTATGGTAATAAAATTACAATTTGGGAGATATTTTTTAATTCGTTTAATTGCACTAATCTTCCAAAAATAAAAAGGCGTATCTTCACAAGTAAGAGAAAATCCGGATTCATTTTTTAATTTATTCAGTTTAGTAATTGTAGGAAAAAATGATCGATACCACTTGAAACCTAAATGATAATTTGAATCAAAAAAGCCAATCTCATCTTGGAATGCATTAATAATACTTGGGTGTTGCCCAATGTAATGAAATAATGAAGTAGTGCCACTTCTTACAGTTCCATTAATAATAATATCAGGTAATGCTCTATTAGATGCTGTGAAATAAAAATAATTTCTTTTAATTATTTTGTAATAAAGATCTCGATAGGTTGAATTTAAAAAATTAATCATGTTAACTCTTCAATAAATAATAGTAAATCAGTTCTTAATGAATTAATTTCTAGATACGGTTATTAAATACTCGTTTAAAGTCTCAAACGTGAATATTCTTGTAATTGGAGCACATCCAGACGACGAAACAATTGGTGCAGGTGGAACAATTGCAAAACATGTATTAAATGGTGATAACGTATTCATCATATTATTTTCTGTAGGACACAAACCAATTCAGCCAAAATTAAAAGAACAGGCATATAAAATGCTTAAAGTTTTTGGGATAAATAAAAAAAATCTTTTCTGGTTAAATTGTAAATCTGGACAATTTGATCTAGAACCAAAATTAAAAATTAATTCAAAATTAGCAGATATAATTTCTAAAATAAAACCTAAAATTGTTTACACACATTTTTTTGGAGATACTCATCAAGATCACAGATTTGTATTTGATTCAACTATGGTGGCATGTAGACCATCCCATAAAATTAGAGGAATTAAATCTAAAGAATCATGGAACGGAGTCGAAAAAATCTTTTGTTATGAAATTCCTTCTTCAACTAATTGGTCAGGAAGAATTGCTGAAAATTTTAATCCAACAGAATACAAAATAATTTCAAAAGAAAATTTAACTAAAAAATTAGATGGTTACAATTGCTATAAAGATGAAGTAAGACCTGGCAATCACCCTAGATCCATTAAATCATTAAAAACTGTTGCAGAATATAGAGGAAATTCAGTTGGAGAAGATTTTGCTGAAGCATTTGTTTTAATCAGGAGTATTAATTATGAATGAGAAAACCATTCTGGTTACTGGAGGTGCTGGAACTGTTGGTAGTAAAATAGTTGAAAAACTTTCAAAAATATATTCTAAAATAATTGTATTAGATAATCTTTCTGCATATCCATTTGATTATCTAAATGAATATGGGGTTGGTAAAATAGAAAATGTAGAATTTGTGAAAGGAGATATTTTAGATAAAGAATTAATTGATAAATTAGTCAAAAAGTCAAATATTGTAATTCATGCAGCTGCATTAGCAGATGTTGGAGCATGTGTTAGAAATCCTTCTCTTGAATTTGAAATCAATGTATCTGCAACTCAAAATATTCTTGATTCATGTAAAAATAATAAAATTGAAAAATATATTTTTGCATCATCCGCAGCTGTTTACGGAGCTGGGGTAGACAAAGTTTTCAAAGAAGATCAACCTTGTTTTCCTGTTTCAAATTACGCTTTATCAAAATATTGGGGGGAACAACAAGCCAAATTATATTATGAATTATATGATTTGCCTACAACTTCTATTAGATTTTTTAGTGTATATGGTGCACCACAAATTCCTAAAGAAGGAAGTCATAGTTGGGCAGTTGCAATTTTTGGAGCATTAGCAAAAAAGAAAAAACCAATTACAGTATATGGGGATGGAAATCAAATTCGTGATTTTACCCATTGTTCAGATATTGCTCAATCAGTAATACTGTCAATTGAGAAAGATTCAACAAATGGAAAATTCTTCAATGTTGGAACTGGAAAATCTACAACAGTAAATAAAATTGTTGAAAAAGTTTTTGAAAATGTAGGAGAAGTTCCTATCAACTACAAACCATATCCTAAAGGTGATCCTTTAGGAGGATACGCCGATAATTCACTAATGAAAAAATATCTTAATTGGGAGCCAGAAATCACATTAGATGAAGGTATTAGAGAGTATTTTCAATGGTTGGCTAAACATGAACATATTATTCCAAACTGGGTTTAGTAAAATTTAGATTAATTCATTCATTAAATCAATTAATGATTCTACTGCATTATCATTATTGAAATTTTTTAATGCATGATTTCTTCCATTATATGCTATTTCTTGCCATTTTGGATCATCAGGATTACCTAAAAATTCTTCAAATTTATCGACATAATTATTTTCATTAATAAAAATTGCAGATTCACCATCTACAAATCCTATATGTTCACCTCTATTCTTTTTTGTAACTTCCATGAAAGTTAAACATCCAGCAGCTGGAATTTCCCAGTATTTTTGAACTGGGCAATTTGTATCAGCAGCAATTGCTGAACAATATTTTTGTAATAATAATGGATATTGATCATTTACAAATTCATGATTTAAAGTGGAAGTATAATCTACAAAAGATAATTCATTACATTTTGTTCGTAAAATTTTGCATCGGTAATTATTCCATTTGGGATTTCTAATATCATTAATGATTCTTGAAATAATTTTTCTGTTCCCTACATTTCCTGAATTCAAAATTTTATTTTTTTCTCTATTTGAAAAATCTGTTGTTGTTTGATATAATGATGATTCAAGTCCATAAAAAATTTTTTTATATTTAAAATTTGATGGATATAATTCATGAAAAAGTTCTTCTGGCAAAAAATGAAAATATTGATCAATTTTCCATCGTGAATGATTTTTTTTAGCCTTTCTAGCATCACCGGGATCAGAGCCTCTAGAAATAACAGGAATATCTAATTCATCAATACCTAAAATTTCTTTGGGCATTCCAAAATTTGCATTTGACCACAATAAAATAAGATCAGTATCATTTTTTAAAATCTTAGAATCAAAAATATCATCTGTTGGAAAATATTTTACATCAATTTTTTGATTTCGATTTAATGCTTTCATAAAAAAATGATAATAGGTATTATCAAAATGATTTCCAGAAAGAAAGGTATTCTCTTTATGATAGATAAATGAGACTCTTAGTTTCTTTTCCATAAATACCACAAAAATCTACTTTCCAATTTTTCCACTTTTCTGTATTATTGATTTACTTAATTTAATTTCATTATTCATCAGCAAATCAATTACAGACATTCGGGGTAAAAATGATTTAGATTTCTGTTTGTATGTTGGATGGATGAAATTTGTATATAAATTAGTTAATGAGTGTTCTTCAAATTTTTTATCATCAACATAATTTTTTCCACCTTCTCCAGATAAGTAAAAATCAGCATTGGTGGCATTACACATTTCAATAAGTAAATCAGTTTTTTTTCCTTTAAAATTATACGTTGAACTTTTTAAAATATTTACATTAATTTCAAGTTTTTTAGATAAAAATCTAATTACATATTCATTTAAATCAATTAGTTTTTCCCATTTTTGAGAAAAAATATCTTCAAAAAAATCTTTGTAATCATCATAATACGATGATTTTTTATAATTCAAAAAAATAGTTTTTTGATGTTTTTTTTGCCAATTAGTTTCATTATTTATCAATACTTCACTAATAGATTGTTCAAATTTGCCTTTGGAAAAGACAGGCACTGTCAACATTATTTCTCCGGATGAACCTTTAATCCTATTTCTATTTTGAAATGATTTTTTGCTATATTGTACATGGTCTACAATCATATACAAATCACAATTCACCATTTTATGAAAAAATCCGATATACGGAAGATAATCTGGTTGATCCCCTGCTAAAATCAATTTTTCGTTTTAAAGTCGGCGGTAGGGGGTGAACCTACAACCTCCCGATTACATGTCGAGTGCTCTGCGTTGAGCTACACCGGCACATCATTTTAGCTCCAGTTTAACGCATTTAATCACAGTATCTATCATTTCATCAGAAATATCAACAAACATAGGAAGACATGTTTCTCGAAGTAAAATATCTTCAGACACAGGTAACATACCTTCAGAGAATCCAAACTTTTCTTTGTAAAATGGTTGAAGATGAATCGGAGGATAGTAAATTGTACCTAGAGCAATTTGATGTTTTTCATGAAAAAGTTTTTCAAGATTTGGAGCTTTAATAGAATTTAAAATTACAGGATATTTCCAAAAACTATGACGAGTGTTTGGTGGAATAGAAAGAAGAGTAAGATCTTCAAGATTACTTAGTTCATCAACATATCTTTTTGCAACATAATTTCTTTTTTCTATAAAATCATCTAGTCTTTGAAGTTGATAAATTCCTAAAATTGCGTTAATTTCACTCATTCTCCAATTATATCCAATTTTTGTATGAAGGGCGCCTTCTTTTCCGTGATGCCTAAGGATTTTTGCAAATTCATATAATTTTTCATTATTAGTTGTAATTATTCCTCCTTCACCTGTTGTCATTGGTTTTGTTGGGAAAAAAGAGAAACAACCTACATCACCTAAGCTTCCTGCTTTTTTCCCATTTACACTTGCACCATGTGCATGAGCGGCATCTTCTATTAAGAAAAGCCCATTTTGTTTACATATTTCTTGAATTTCTTTCATTTCTGGAGGAATTAATCCTGCTAAATGAACAACCATAATTCCTTTCGTTTTGGAAGTGATTTTTTTTCGTATATCTTCAGGATCAATACACAAAGTTTCTTTTTTAATATCAACAAATACAGGTTTTCCTCCAGCCAAAATTACAGCATTAGAAGATGCAACAAAACTGTTTGTAGGAACTATAACTTCACCTCCATCAAGTTCATAAAATCTTAAAGCAATTTCCAAAGCAGAAGTTCCAGAATTTACAGCAATTGAATATTTAACACCAGTATATTCTGAAAATTCTTTTTCAAGTTTAGATACATTTGGACCAAAAGTAAGCATTCCAGTCATCAAACTTTCTTTTATATCATTTAAAATTGGTTCAATGTCATCAGATGGAAAATATGGTTTGGCATTAGTAATTTTCATTAAATCAGATCCTTTTCTCCATTATTTCATAAATTCCATGTTTAAATGATGTTACTGGATACCATCCTAATGAATTTTTGATTTTTTGAATTGACATTAAACGATCAGGCCAGATTTTATCACCTGGAGCAGGTAATTTTTTTATTTTAGTAATTTTTTTAGTCAAAGTTTTGCCATTGGATGAAATTATTTTTGCAATATCAGCTATAGAATGTAATTCGCCACTACCAATATTGTAAATTTGATTATAGCTTTTTGAATTTTCTATTACAAGTTTAATACAATTTGACACATCATTAACATTTACATAATCAATTTTTTGTTTTCCAGTTCCATAAATTGAAATATCATTTTTGTTAAAAACTGCTTTAATAAAATTTTCAATAGCTCCTCCCTTTTGTGAAATATGTTGATTGTATCCAAAAACATTTGCAAAACGTAAAATAGTATAATTTAATCCACTATTTTTTATTGTAAATTCAGCAGTTGCTTTTAATGAACCATAAAAATCATCTGGTTCTGAAGTCATTTTTTCATTTAGAGGATTTTTTCTTTTTTTAAATGTAGAATAAACTGATTGAGTTGATGCAAAAATAAAATGTTTAACATTATTTTCAAGAGATTTTTGACAAAGTTTCTGTGTTCCATAGATATGAGACAATACAGCATTTGAGGGATTTTCCATACAAGCTCCATTTCCAAGTATTCCAGCAAAATGAATGACACAATCAATTGGTTTTTGAAAAACTTTATTTAGAATTTTTGAATCTGCAATATCACCTTTAACAAAAGAAACATTTTTCATAGTTTTATGAAAAATTTCTGAATTATTCTTATGATCAAGACAAATGATATGATTTTTAGCTAAAAGGTCATTTATCAAATAACTTCCAATAAAACCTCCACCACCAGTAACTAAAATATTCATATTTCTAAATAAAAAAACTCAAGCATAAAAATCAATATTTGAATGGTAATTTCATAGTAAGAAAATAATGATAGTTATATATTTAAAAATGAAAAATGAAATTAGTTGAATAAGAATTCTAATTACGATTTTTATTTAAAAATTATCAAGAAAATGAGCAAAGGTTATGGATTTGGTAAAAATCCATTTGTAAGAAGAATATTAAAGAAAACAAAGATTGTATTAAAGCCAGAATTCACAATTATCGACGGCCAAAAAATTTTCTTAGACAGATGGGATTCTTTAGATTTGTTAGAAAATAGAGTATATGGCGAACTTGATACAAAGATTGTAAAAAAAATTGTAAAAAGTGGAGATGTTGTATTAGATTTAGGTGCAAATATAGGATATTTTACAATTCTTTTTGCAAAAATAGTGGGAGAAAATGGAAAAGTTGTTGCATTTGAACCTGAATCAAAAAATTTCCAAATATTGAAAAAAAATATTTCTGAAAATGGATATAATAATGTGATTTTGGAAAATAAAGCAGTTTCAGAAAAAAATGGCAGTACTGTATTATTTACAGGAACTAAAAGCAGTGGTGCAAATAGAATTTATGAACCAAAAAAAGCTCAAGAGTGGCGAAAAAAAGAGAAACAACAAGAATTTGAAAAAAATGAGATAGAGACTGTATCCATTGATAAATTTCTAAATGAAAAAGAAATTGAGAAAGTAAATTTTATCAAAATAGATATTGAAGGTGGAGAATTTTTTGCATTAAAAGGAATGAAAAATATTTTAAAAAATCCAGATTTGAAAATTTTTATGGAATGGGATAGACCTGCATTAGAAGATTCAGGGATAAAACCAATAGAAGTATTAGAATTACTCAAACAAGAAAATTTTATAATATATTATGTTCATGATATAAAAAATAAACTAGAATTGGCAGATGAAAAAAAACTTCTTACATCAGAAACTTATAAAATCAAAACAATTAATTTATTATGTACAAAAAAATCTTACAGCTTAAAATTTTAATTGTTTGAAAATTACAAGAAGAAATATATCATATAAAATTAAAAATTAAGTATTGATAATATTATCACAGAATTTAACAAATTTTGATTTTCCTATTCCTCCTAATTCAGTTTATCGTATCAATCTTGCATGGGTAAATGATATAGAAGAATTAGAGAAATTACTGAAAAAACATGAAAGTCATGATATATTTTTAGATCTGCCAATAGGAAGAACAAAACCACCACACAACAAATACTCTTTTGAAGATATTTTACCACTAATGAATTCTAAAAATATCAAATTTTTTGCTATTTCAAATGTTGAATCACCTGAGGATATTTTATCATATTTGAAAAAACTACCTGAACATATCACAATTGTTCCAAAAATTGAATCTCCTGAAGGCATAAACAATATAGAAAAAATTACTGAAGTGTTAAAAGGGGAAAAAATAGTTATGCTAGATCATGATGATCTATTTTCAAAATTAATCAAAAATAATGAACATCCTTCTAAGTTTAAGGACTATATTACAAAACTATTAGAATATGGAAATCAAAATAATATCAAGATTTTACGAACGATTGGGGTAATATTTAGTGAAGAAGAGAAAAGAACTACCCAATATCTAAGATAATAATTAAACAATATTATGAAAATTTAATAAGAATTAGAAAAGTATTTTTTTATTTATGATTAAATTAGTTATCACAGCTGCAGGGAAAGGAACAAGGCTTTTACCTGCAACCAAAGAATTGCCAAAAGAAATGATGCCAATATTTTCAAAAATATATGGTAATGAAAAAGTAGCAATTCCACTTTTACAATTTATTTTTGAGCAAATGTATTCCATTGGAGTAAGAGATTATTGTTTTGTTGTTGGAAGAGAGAAAAGATCAATAGAAGATCATTTTACTCCTCATGAATCATATCTAAAAGAAATTTCAGGTAATGCAAAAAATTTAATCTCAAATTTTTATAAGAGATTAAACAAATCTCATCTTGTTTGGATTAATCAAAATAAACCATTAGGATTTGGAGATGCAGTGAAAATTACTGAAAAATATATTGGAAAAAATGATTTTATTCTACATGCAGGAGATGTTACAATAATTGGTGGAAAAAAACATCCCATGTTGAGGTTAATTGAAATCGCTAAAAAAGAACCTTCTGCATCTGCTATTCTTCTATGTAAAAGAGTTTCAAATACAAAACATTACGGAGTTCCAAAAATTGGTGTTAAAAAAACAAATTACTTTGAAATAGATTCTGTAGAAGAGAAACCTAAAAAACCTAAATCAAATTATGGAATATTACCATTATATTATTTTAAATCAGAAATCTTTTCTGCATTAAAAAAAACTAAACGAGGAAAAGGAAATGAGTTTCAATTAACTGATGCAATTCAAAACTTAATCGAAAGTGGAAAAAGAGTCATAGCTATAGTTTTAGATAATGTAGAAGATGAAATAGATGTAGGTACAGTTGAATCATATAAAAAATCTCTAGATATTTCTTTTAAAAAGGCATAATTTTTAACTGAATATAAAATTTAAATTTCCATGAAAATAGGAATAATTGGATTAGGGTTTGTAGGATTATCATTTGCTGTAGTTTTAGGTTCAAAAGGGTATCAAGTAATCGGAATTGATAAAAATAAACATCATTTAGATCTACTTCAACAAGGTAAATCATCATTTTTTGAAAAAGATTTAGAGAAATTATTAAAAATTGGAATTAAGAATAAAACAAAATTTAGTTCGTCATTTTCTGAACTGAAAACATGTGATTTGATTTTTGTTACTGTAGGAACACCCCAAAGAGATAATGGATCTATTGATCTATCTATGATTGAAAATGTTTCAAAAAAAATTGGTAATCTGATAAAAAATGCTTCTAAAAAACCCATAATAGTTATCAAAAGTACTGTAACTCCAGGAACAGCAGAAAAAGTAAAAAAAATAATTGAAAAAAGTTCAGGTAAAAAAAATAAACTTGGTTTTGATTTGATTTCAAATCCAGAATTTCTTAGAGAAAGTCAAGCCATAAAAGATACAATAAAACCACATATTGTGGTAATTGGTGGAGAAAATAAAAATGCCAAAAAGAAGATCTCCCAATTTTATAAAAAATTACATGACAATGTTCCTATAATTGATACAAATTCTCAAACTGCAGAAATGATAAAATATGCAAACAATTCTTTTCTTGCAACAAAGATTAGTTACATCAATCAAATTGCAAAAATTTGTGAGAATGTTCCTGGCGTAAATATTGAAGATATATCAAAATCAATTGGTGCAGATCCAAGAATTGGAAATTCATTTTTAAATGCGGGGCCAGGATATGGAGGATCATGTCTACCTAAAGATGTAAAAGCAATGATTCATTTTTCAAATAAATTAGGAATAAATCCACTATTATTAGATTCCGTGGAAAAAATTAACAGAGAGCAAATTCAGCATGTAATTAATTCATCAAAAAAATTATGTGGAACATTAAAATCTAAAAAAATTGCTATTTTGGGATTGTCTTTTAAACCAAACACTGCTGACATTAGAGATTCTATTTCTTTAGATATAATAAAAAAATTAGTTAAACAAAATGCATATGTTGCAGTACATGATCCAAAAGCAATAGAAAATGTTAAAAAAATCTTTAAAGAAAAAATTCAATATTGCTCAACAGTTTCTCAAGTGTTAGATGGGAGTGATTTAGCAATTATAATGACTGCTTGGGCAGAATACAAAAAAATTGATAATTCTAAATTGAAATTAATGAAAAAACCAGTAATAGTTGACACTAGACGAATTTTAGATTCTAATAAATTGAAATGTAAATATTTTGGAATAGGCTTTGGAAATTAAATACGATAATACGATTTTATAGTAGTTGATTTAGAAAATTTTGTGAAAAAATTCTTGATTACAGGAGGATGTGGTTTTGTGGGAAGTCATATGGCAGAAAAATTGGTGGAAAAGGGATACTCGATAACTATTATAGATAATTTAACAACTGGCAAGAAGGAAAATATTTCTAAAATATTAGATAAAGTAGAATTAATTCAAGGGGATATTAGAGATGATGAGATTGTTAAAAAAAATATAAAAGACAAAGATGGTATTTTTCATTTTGCAGCTAAAGCATCAGTTCCAGAATCATTCCAAAATCCTGAAGAGTATTACAATGTAAATGTAAAAGGAACAGAAAATATTTTTCAAAATGCTTTACAACAAGGAATCAAAGTAGTTTATGCTAGTTCATCAAGTGTTTATGGTAATCAATCTAAAATGCCCATAAAAGAAAATTCTCCATTTAATCCCATTAACCCATATGCTAAAACAAAAGTTGATTGTGAAAAATTAGCTATAGAATACGCTCAAAAAAAATTAGAAGTTATAGGAATGAGATTTTTTAATATTTTTGGAGAAAGGCAGTCAATTAATTATGCAGGAGTAATTACTTTATTTTTAGATCGGATTAAAAAAAATCTTCCTCCTAAAATTAATGGTGATGGTTCACAGATCAGAGATTTTATTTTTGTAAACGATATAGTTGATGCTAATTTAATGGCAATGCAAAGTAATGTTTCACATGAATTTTTTAATGTGGGAACAGGAAATCAAATTTCTATTTTAAAATTAGCAGAAATGGTTATAGAAATTTCAAAACTTGATATATCACCAGAATTTTGTGAACCACTAACAGGAGATATCGAAGAATCAATTGCGGATATTGGATTAATTAATGAAAAATTAGGTTGGGAATCAAAAGTTTCTCTAAAAGAATGGCTTGTGACAAAAATTTAATGAATTCTTGAAATGTTTTTAATTATAATCATATGAGTATTTTTATGAGATTATTAATAGGAGGTTCAAGTTCAAAACTTTTTCATCTTAAAGAATTTGCTGATGCTTTAGAAGATATAGGAATTAAAACCAAAGTAGTTCTTGATGTAGATTTTTCAGATGGATTTCCCAGTAGAAAAATATTACATTGGTTTCAAAAAGATTTAAAATTTAAAAAATTAGTTAAAGAGTTTAAACCAGATGTGATTTTTGTTGATAGACAACGTCATTTTGGATTATCAGCCATTAAATCAAAAATTCCATTAATTGTACATCTAAGAGGTGATTTTTGGAAAGAAATGACAATGGCAGAACAAACATTATACAAAACATTTCCAAAAAGAATTGCTTTAAAAAAATGGGACAAGATTGCGCATAATTGTTTTAAAAATTCTAAAATGATTTTACCGATTTGTAAATTTCTCAAAGAAAGAACATTAGAAAATTATCCAAAAAATAATGTTGAAGTACTTTATCAGGGAATAAATCCAGAAAATTGGTTCAAACAAAAAGGAATGGAGTTAAAACATCCATGTATAGGTCTAGTTCAAAGTGCAAATATTTTTGAAAAAACCAAAGAAATGTTATTACTTACTCAAGTAATGGCAGATTTTCCTCAAATTACATTTTATTGGGTTGGTGATGGACCATATAGAAATGAAATTTTACCAAAATTAGAAAAATTTGAAAATTTCAATTGGCTTGGTTCTTTAGAATATCCTAAAAAAATTAGAGAATTTTTATCAGAAATTGATGCATATGCATTAATCACTGGAATTGATATGTCACCATTGACATTATTAGAGGCACAATTAATGGAGATTCCAGTAATAGCTACCAGGGTTGGTGGAATTCCCGAACTAATGAAAGATAAAAAAACAGGATTTCTTATTGAAAAAGGAAATAAAGAAGATCTCAAAGAGAAGATTTCTCTTATTTTAGAAGAAATTACTTCAGATAAAATGGGATCAGATGGAAGGGAATTTGTAATGGAAAATTTTGATTGGAAAATTATTGCAAAGAAATTCAAAGAAATGTTAGATCAATATTTCTAAACGATTAAGAATTCAATAAATTAGTGTAAAATTCAATATATTTTGGCAGTACTTTTTTCCAAGTTAGATTATTAATTATAAAATCATTGGCTCGTTTACTTAAGGAATCAGATAATTCTGAATTTGATAATAAATCATTAATTACTTGAATAAATTTTTTAGAATCATCAACTGGAACTAGTAATCCAGTATTATTATCAATAATTAATTCAGGTATTCCACCTACATTTGACGCAATTACAGGGATTTTAAAATAAAATGCTTCTTTTATGTTGGTAGGTAAACTCTCCATTCTAGAAGGAACAACAAGTAATGATGATTTTTTTAATTCAATCATAGCATCATTCCATGAAAGATTAGTACAATATACTACATTTCCATCAAGATTGGATTCAATTTTTTGTAAAATGTCAATTCCTTTTTCAAAACTATCCCTACCTAAATAGAGAATTTGTTTTTCATTTTTTTCCACATCATTAATTTTATCAAGTTTAGAAGAATCAATTGCAGAAGGAAGACATTCAAAATTAAATCTTAGTTTTTCTTTGTAAATTTTTTGTGTTATTTTTGAATCTGTTGTGAGTCCATCTGCCCATTTCAAAACTTTAGATTCAGTATTACTTGCGATTGAACTGAGGGTTTTTGAATGAAGTGTATTTACCTGATCACTAAACATTCCATGTACAGATAAAACTTTTTTCTTACCTTTTGCATAATGCATTGCAAATGCAGATGGAACATTAAACGCATGGACAATGTCATATTTTTCTCTACTCATAATTCCTTTTAATGCTCCCAGTATTGCAAAACTTGGATTTTTTAGATTTTTAATAGGAATATGAGGTGTTTTCATTTTAGTCACATCATGTCCAGAATTTTCTAATTGATCTGCTAGCATTGCAGCATGTCCTCCAATTCCGCCAGAAAATCTAGGAGATATAAAAAGAAATTTCACAAAACAAAATTAGTTGTTGAGTTTTTAAGGTCTTGGATTAAAAAATTCTTTTACATTGTTGCTTGTGCTGCATCATGGAACATTTGACTTTTAGCACAACCAGCAGCTAACTCATCACCAGCACCACGTCTCATTAGTCCTCTATACAGACAGTCTTCGAGTTTAACATCTTCTCTTTGTTCCCATTCCTCAACAGTGACTGA
>Ga0114932_10001311_pt1 | contig 28528 bp, 26 predicted proteins | sample 2SBtaG_2_FD_87286 | JGI IMG/M metagenome (GOLD analysis project Ga0114932, IMG submission 87286) | Deep subsurface microbial communities from Kolumbo volcano to uncover new lineages of life (NeLLi) - 2SBTROV12_ACTIVE470 metaG | ecosystem: Environmental > Aquatic > Marine > Volcanic ...
AGCCAAGTCTTATCACCTATTATTAACCTTTATTCAAAGTGACGAACCGGTTCTATCGAGAGATAAATTAATTGAGTTGGCTTGGCCACGACAAGTTGTCTCTGACGGTGCGGTAAACAAAGCGATTTCTAAACTTAGAAGTCATCTAGAACAGCTATCACCAGATGTTGAATTTATTGTCACCAAGCCAAAGTTTGGCTATCAATTTTGCGCACCTGTAAAAATACTGTCAGAGCCTAATAACACACTGGGCTCCGCAACCTTAAAACCGTCTATAAGACTTCAAAATAGATGGGTAATCATCGTCATTTGCACTTTTTTGCTTATATCGCTGTTTTTCTTATACATACATAACACTTTGCAGAACACAGAGGAAAAAACCAAACAAACTGAGTTTAGCCAGTTTAGATTTACCGCGCTCGATGGGGTAGAAACCAAGCTTAGTAGTTCAAAAGACGGGAAAGTGTTATTCATTAATACTGATGTAAATGGTCAAGCATCACTGTACTTGAAGGTAAATAAAGACATCCCAAAAGTATTGCCGATAAACCTGACTGACGTTCGAGATATTCGACTCGCTCCAAATGGGAAAGTCATCGGGCTGGTGTCTCAAAATAGAGAAAGCTGCTTAATAGAACAAGTATCTCTCGCTTCTTTTGATAAAAAGACATTGCTCGATTGTAGTCAGTTTTCGGATGTAAAAATTGCATGGCACTACGATATGCAGAGGCTATTTATTCAAGCCAGAAAAAATAACGCAACGCCCTATAAAATATATCAATTTAAGATAGCAACTCAGGTACTAGAGCAAATATCCTTGCCACAAAAACACGCTGCTTTAAATGGTGACTTTCGATTGTCTGCTCATCCCACTCAACCTCGTTTAGCATTTGCTCGATATCTTGAATCTGATCGCAGTGACATTCATGTACTAAACACCCATACACGAGAAAAACTGGCAACTTATCCTGTACCGAATGTGGTTGGTGCATTGGCATGGGACGCAGAAAATGATGTGCTGTTTTTTACTGTCGAAAAGACCTTACTTCAAATTGATACTAAAATCGGTTCTGAACACGTCATCAAACAACTAAGCTATCCGGTTGAGTCAATTACCAGTACCTTCTCACCTAATGGCAAGGTATTACTCGCGACTCAATATCACCCTAGCAGTCGTATAAAAAGATATGACCTCAACACACAGAAAAGCCAAACCATGCTTAACAATGCTGCGCTCAACCGTTTGCCAAGGCAAACTGTTAATCAGTCACTGTTGTTTCTCTCAGATATGATGGGCACGCATGATTTATGGCAGCTTAGAGGCGAAGAGCTATACAGGTACCCGCTGCCATTTGAGTTTGGCTTTCGACGCTTTCAAATTGATAACCAAAAAGAGCATGTGCTTTTTGAACAACAAGGCGCTTTATTTGAGCTTAATTTACTCACCAATGAAGTCAATAAACTCATAACTGCTGAGCATAAGGCCTATGTTGCTAACTATAGTCAAGACGATCAAAGTGTCATTTATAGCAGTCAGAAAAGCGGTCAATGGCAATTGTGGCTGTTTAATAAAATAACGTTAACCCATACCCAATTAACACAGTATGGTGGCTATAGTGGCTACCAATATCAAGATGGACTGATTTTCTCAAAAAGAAACCAATCTGGACTTTGGCGCTTATTTGAGGGAGAAGAAACCCTGCTTATTAAAGATTTTAGCAACATAAACTGGCTCAACTTCCAACTGATTAAAGACAAGGTTTACTTTTATCGCAAAGGCTCTGGCATCTGGTGCTATAACTTAACAACAGAAGAAACCGAAAAAGTCATGGCGAGTAATCAACATTTCATCAACCAGTTCCATGTTAATTCAGCACAAACTGCAATTTTATTTGCTGAGCTAAAACCTATTCAAGGAGATGTGCAAGGCTTTGTAATTCATGACATGCTCTGACTCCTACCACTTGCACACTGTTCACACTCTGGCTCTTTAAATAACTCAAAGGACTTCTGCTCTAACGTTAAGCCATCAACTTGTTTAAAAACGCTGCCACTATGATGACCTAAAATCATATTCACCGTATAAAGCGCCTGCATTGAACCAATGACGCCTAGCAGAGGACTTATCACCCCAAAGTTGTCACAGTTTTGTGCCACTTGCCCGCCCCTCTCTGGGAATAAACAGGCATAACACGGACTTTCGCCTCTAAAATCAAATACTATCACCTGGCCTTGAGTAGCGATGGCTGCGCCTGAGACCAATACTTTTTGCTCCTCTAAACAGTATTGATTCAGTAGATAACGAGTTTGAAAGTTATCGCTACAATCGAGGATAAAGTCAGCATCAGCCAATAACACATCTAAATTTTCAGCACTCAAACGTGCGTGCACAGGGTGCAGTGAAATTTGATTATTCAGACTGGTCAGTACTTTACCTGCCGCTTTAGCTTTGCTTTGACCAAGGTGGTTTACTTTATACATGATCTGACGTTGAAGGTTAGATAGCTCAACTGCGTCATCGTCAATGAATGTTACTTGCCCGATACCTGACGCCGTCAAATATAGCAAAGCAGGGCTGCCCAAACCGCCACAGCCGACCACGGCAACTTTGGCACTTTTCAGTTTATTTTGCCCTGCTTCACCGACTTCTTTGAGTAACAAGTGGCGACTGTAACGAAGCCGCTCTTTGTCATCCAATGCCATTAAGCCTCACCTCGTCCTTTACGAATTGCAGCTTTGAGCTCAAGTACGGCATTTTGGTGATCATCCGCAAGGGTAATCGCACGCACAACTGCGACACTGCCCACCCCCGTACTGGCAACTTGCTCAGTACGAGCAATATCAATACCGCCTATGGCCACGGTCGGATAATGCGTCTTCATTAACGGCACAAAATGCTTGAGCTTTTCAAGCCCCTGAATTTGCCCTGTCATGTCTTTGGTTGTGGTTGGATATATCGCGCCGAAAGCTAAGTAACTTGGACGGTAGTTATGCGCTCGCACCATTTCATAAAAACCGTGCGTCGATAAGCCTAAACGTAAGCCTGCATTTTGAATTGCCGATAGGTTAGCTTCGCCTAAATCTTCTTGACCAAGATGCACGCCATACGCACCATGCTCGATGGCTAGCTGCCAGTAATCGTTAATAAATACGCGTCCCTGATATTTCTCACCCAACATAATGGCCGTTTTGATCTCTTCTTCTAGATTCGTATCGTTTGGATCTTTAATGCGCAGCTGAACGGTCGGTACGCCTGCGGCTAAACATTTTTCAATCCAATCGGCAGTATCAACGACCGCATAAAGTTCTAGCTCACCGTCAGTGTCGGCAAAACCTGCAGCAAAATTAAAATCATCCGGTGCGGGCAGTTCTAATTCATCGGCTAGCCAACTTCCCGGCTCTATCACTTGCGGAAAGTGATTTAGGTCTTCTGGGAAGCCAGTATGGGCTACAGGGCCAATGCCTTCACCATATCGAACGGCAGTTACTAAACCTTGATTGATATACGCTTTACCTAAAATAAATGCGTCTTTTAGCGGGTAACCTTTGGCAAGACAAGCCGCGATGCATGATGATAAGCTACAGCCCGTGCCATGGGTATGAGGTGTAACTACTGCTTCGTTACCTAACCAATATTCTTCTTGGCTGTCACTGCGACAGTAATCTATACAGTAGCCTTTCGGGTAATCCCAATGACCGCCTTTGATCACCGCAGAACCCGCACCAAAGGCCTGTAACTTTTCGGCAGCTGCAACCACTGAGCTTGGACCAATAAGATAAATGCCTGTAAGTAACTGTGTCTCATGCGTATTTGGGGTGATCACATCTACCAGCGGGAAAAGATATTTCTTTAACGCATCAACTGTGTCTTCTTCAGTTAATGTGTCACCACTGGTTGCAATCGCAACCGGGTCGTACACCACAACAGGTGGCACCGCCCATGTTTTTTTGAAGTGGGCAATGTGCTCAGCAATTAACTGAACTTGAGCAATATTGGCAAGCAAGCCTATTTTAATCACTTTGGCAGGCATATCTTGCGCCAGAGCATTAAGTTGAGACTCAATCACAGCATTACTGACAGGGTTTATGGCTTCAACTCCAAGGCTATTTTGTGCGGTAAGTGCCGTAATCACCGTGCAGCCGTGTACACCAAAACTATGCATGGCCTTAAGGTCAGCTTGAATACCAGCACCACCGCCACTGTCTGAGCCAGCAATGCTCCAAACAACTTCTGACATGTCAGACTCCTAAATTCTTTATCTATTTCTATTCTCTAATCTTGGTGCCAGAAAGGCATTCCCATGGTCGGCGTAGAAGGTGCCGCCACCTCTTTTTCAGGCATGGCTTTGGCTTCATAACTAAAGCGACCAGCATCTACTGCTGACTTAAACGCTTTGGCCATGGTCACCGGACAACCTGCACCAGCAATGGCCGAGTTTAAAAGTACCGCATCATAGCCCAGTTCGAGCGCTTGGCAAGCGTGAGATGGTAAACCTAAGCCCGCATCCACAATGAGGGTATGATCTGGCAGGCGTTCACGGATGGTTTTTAAATTATAAGGGTTTATTAACCCTTTGCCCGTACCAATTGGCGCCCCCCAAGGCATTAATACTTCACAGCCCAAATCAGCCAATCGCTGGCAGACCACTAAGTCATCAGTACAATAAGGCAGTACCTTAAAACCATCTTTGATCAAAATGTCAGTCGCTTCTAGTAAAGCCACGGGATCAGGCTGCAAATTATACTCATCACCAATCAGCTCTAACTTGATCCAATCTGTATCGAAGACTTCACGACACATTTGTGCCAAGGTAACCACTTCTTTAACACTGTGGCACCCTGCTGTATTAGGCAATACGCGAAGTCCTGTATCTTTGATTAATTGCCAGAAATCTTGCCCGGCTGCGACTGAGTTTTGACGTCGCAATGACACAGTCACAATTTGCGACTGCGATGCCACCAGCGATTGCTGCATAATTTGTGGAGATGGATAAAGCGCTGAGCCAATCAATAAACGGCTATCAAAGCTTTCGCCATAAATGGTGAGTGGTTTATGCATTTTATCCCCCTTGAATAGGCGACAATAATTCGATTTGATCACCCTCTTTTAATTCAGCCACTGCGCATTGGCTGCGCGGTACAAATTGCCCATTCACAGCCACAGCAAATGGTGGCACTGCGCCTTGCGATTCAATAAATGCTTGTAAATTAGTGTCGGTTAACACGACTTGTTGACCATTGAATACGACGTTCAAAGTAACCCCTTGCTCAGTGCTTGCTGCACCACGAAGGGTGCAAGTAAATAACCATGGCGATATAAGCCATTAATTTGGATGAGGTTGTCTTGCACCTCAATATTTGGACGATTATCAACAAACGCAGGCCTTAGCCCAGAGTTAATCGACATCACCCGCCCCTCACTAAAGCCGCTGTGTACCGTGTAGGCAGCTGACAACAACTCAAGCGTAGAGCGCACGGTGATCGGGCCATTATCTTGTGACTCAATTTCAGTCGCACCAATCACAAACTCATGATTTGGTTTCGGCGCAATGTAAATTGGGTAGCGAGGATGCATCAAACGCACAGGACGAGTTAAGGTCACCTCTGGTGCGTACACGCGCGCGACTTCACCACGTACACCACGAAGCCCCAACACTTCATCTTTGGCACCTAAGCCGCGACAATCGATGATCCAATCGAATGCTGCACCGTTAACTTGCCCCTGCTCGCAATGCACAGACTGACCAAAATGAAACTCAATGTCTTGCTGTTGTAAGGTCTCAAAACTGGCGTGGTAAAAAGCCAAGTTATCGAGCTGGCCTTCACAAGGTAAAAATATGCCTTGGTGAAAGCGCCCTGAAAGTTCTGGCTCTAACTGAGCAATATCTTGGCTATTGGCTATGTGTGCGTGATGTCCAGCTAAGGGTTTCAAGCGTTGTGAAAAGCTTTGTAAGTCACCCTTGTCTTGCTGATGTGCAACAACGAGGGTGCCTGCTTGTTGAAAAAATACTGGGGATGAGAGTTTTGCCAAAAGTTCAGGCCAAAGCGCCATAGCTTTTAAGCCATCTTCGGCTAAATCCGCTTCACAAATTACCGACTCCGCCAACGGCGCTAACATGGCCGCCGCTAACACACCTGCGCTGTTATTTGCTTGTGCGTCGTCTTTTTCAAAGATGTTTAGTTGATAGCGCTCCATCAGCATCAATGCTGCGACACGCCCCAACAAACCAAACCCTAAGATCGCAACTTTTGGTTTACTCATTTCAGCCCCTAAAAACCCGAAGGTTATAAAACAATACCATGCTGTAAGCATGGCATAATCATCTAGCGTGACTAGACTGCTTTGTGGTAAAGCTCAGAGCCTGTTTGTTTAAACTCTTCAGACTTAGCCTTCATTTCAGCTTCAACATCGATCATCTTGATCTTAATTGCGTTGTTATCAGAGATATCAACACCTTGTGCTTCTAGGTCTTTCGCGTAGTCACGTACTTCTTGGGTGATCTTCATTGAACAGAACTTAGGACCACACATAGAGCAGAAGTGTGCCACTTTACCTGACTCTTGCGGTAAAGTTTCGTCGTGATACTCAAGTGCACGTTGAGGATCTAGGCCAAGGTTAAACTGATCGTGCCAACGGAACTCGAAACGTGCTTTTGATAAGGCGTTATCACGAATTTGTGCACCAGGGTGACCTTTCGCTAAATCCGCTGCGTGTGCTGCAATCTTGTAAGTGATTAGACCTTCTTTCACATCTTCTTTGTTCGGTAGACCTAAGTGCTCTTTAGGTGTTACGTAACATAACATTGCACAGCCATACCAACCAATTTGAGCAGCACCGATACCCGATGTAAAGTGATCATAACCCGGTGCAATGTCAGTTGTTAGTGGACCAAGCGTATAAAATGGCGCTTCATGACACGCCTCTAGCTGCTCTTCCATGTTTTCTTTGATCATGTGCATTGGTACATGGCCTGGGCCTTCGATAAATACCTGAACGTCATGCTTCCAAGCAATCTGTGTAAGTTCACCCAGTGTACGTAGCTCTGAAAATTGTGCTTCGTCGTTCGCGTCAGCTATTGAACCCGGACGCAGACCATCTCCTAATGAAAAACACACATCGTATTGTTTTAATATTTCGCAGATTTCTTCGAAGTGCGTGTATAAGAAGTTTTCTTTATGGTGCGCTAAACACCACTTCGCCATGATTGAACCACCGCGAGATACAATACCGGTAACACGTTTTGCCGTCATTGGTACATAGCGAAGTAATACACCAGCGTGAATCGTGAAGTAATCCACACCCTGCTCGGCTTGCTCAATTAGCGTATCGCGGAAAATTTCCCATGTAAGGTCTTCAGCAACGCCGTTTACTTTCTCAAGCGCTTGATAGATTGGTACAGTACCGATTGGCACGGGTGAGTTACGTACAACCCATTCACGCGTTTCGTGAATATAACGGCCTGTAGACAGATCCATTACCGTGTCTGCCCCCCAACGCGTTGACCATACTAGCTTCTCAACTTCTTCTTCGATTGAAGAGGTAACCGATGAATTACCAATGTTGGCGTTCACTTTAACTAAGAAGTTACGACCCACGATCATTGGCTCTGATTCTGGGTGATTGATGTTATTAGGTATGATAGCTCTACCACGTGCCACTTCTGAACGAACAAATTCTGGCGTGATGAACTCTGGAATTTCAGCTCCAAAAGACTCACCTTTGTGCTGTTGCGCTAATAACTCTTCACGAATTTTTTCACGCCCCATGTTTTCACGAATAGCGACAAATTCCATCTCTGGCGTGATAATGCCCTGACGTGCATAGTGCATTTGCGTCACGTTCTTACCTTTTTTTGCACGGCGAATTTTAGGTAAATGTTCAAAACGGATGTGATCAAGACCTTCATCAGCCATGCGCTGTTGCGAGAACTGTGAGGTTACTGACTCAAGCTCTTCTGTGTCATCACGACCTAAAATCCACTGTTCACGGTACTTAGGTAAGCCTTTACGTACATTGAGTTCGAAACCAGATTCAGTGTATGGACCAGACGTATCATACACTCGGATTGGATCATTTTTCTCAAAGACAGGGTTTTCTTCTGTACCACCAATAAAGCTGTCGCTTAAAGTGATTTCGCGCATACCCACACGTACACCCGCCTGCTCACCTTCTACATACACTTTTTGTGAGTTCGGAAACGGTTGGCCAGTAAGGTTATAAATATATTCTGATGCCGCTGCACGGGTTTCGCGACGGCTTGGCTTGCTACTATTGTTTGACATGACTTGCCTCATGGTTAGTTAAGGTGTCTTGTCAGATCTCCAGACGGAGAGAGATGGGGGTTAGCCCAATTGGTCCGAGCTAAATGCATTGACGACGCATATTAGCTTTTTGCAGCCAGCAAAGATATTTGCTTGCAAGGCAGCTTGTTCCCTACGCAGGTTTTAACCTGATCAGGTTCACGGATCCCGCAAAAAATGCGATCTCAGCCCGAAGGCACTCCGACAAGTAACGAATTAAGTACAGTCTACTTCATAAACAACGGCTCATTCAAGACCATCTAGACGTTTAAAATGCAGTACAGGCTTACCATTTAGTATTAGCGCCTTATTTGATACCGTAAAAGGCACACCGATTTCTAACATATTCAGTAACATACGCTCTTGTTTATCGAGCTCATCGGAGCAGAGCATTTTTGTCATACCGATTTGCTCAACATACAGCTGATTGTCTTCAATACGGGTTTTGCCAAAGAAACGGTTGCATCCTGTGTGGCCCATGATCTGGTCGTCTTCAATGAGCTGAAGGCGCATTTCACTACTAGGCTGCGCAACCTCGTCAATCTGATTTAACTGCCAATGTCCTTGCGGTAGTGTCTTTTCAGAGAAAAGGTTAAGGCTATTTGGATCGTCCCACACCATGGTGCAACCCGATAAAACAGCAGAGCCCGATAAGCCCAAAACAATGGCTACAGTAGATAACTTATTTTTCATACAAGGTTTCCTATGTTTAGGGCTTAATTTTTATGCAAATAACTGCTCAAGTTGCTCAGGCACAAATGGGCGACCTTTTTCATTCACAGATGTGCCAGTTACTACTGCATCCAGCATCAGTTTATTGTCTGCTGCGCGGATCACCTTTTGATTAAAAGCGAATTTTAAGCGGCTTAAACGCTCGACTTCGACCTCAACGTAAAACGCATCACCCGGCTTTAATGAATCTTTGTAGTTCATTTCTGAACGGATCACCACTAAATTCACCTTATCACGGGCAAGTTTTGCAAAATCGATATTTTTAGCTGCTAAAAACTCATGGCGTGCATGCTCAAGATAATTGAAATAGACGCTATTGTTGACGATACCCTGTAAGTCGCACTCGTAATCGCGTACTTTAAACTCAACTTTAAAACTCATTTAATCCTCATGAAATCGATGATCTTCGCCGCAGTTATAACACAATTAAACATAGTTTCACTTCTCTGTATGGTCTGATTTGTTAGAATAGCCTGTGCATGTCGAATTTAACTGCTGATTTTGAACCGAACAAAACCGACATTCAAAACGTATGCATGCCTCACTATCAAAACGGAATAGCCTGAAAATGAAAGCAAAAATCTCTCTGTTATGCGCAGCCATGCTGCCTTTATTTACCACTAACGCGGTTGCTGAGCAAAATAGCCTTGAAGTTATTGAAGTCACGGGTGACTTTAAAAAAGAAAGCATTCAAACTTTAAGCGCGAGTGCCAGCGTATTAAGCGAACTTGAAATTACACAGCGTGGTGCAAGCTACCTAGATGAGATTTTAAATTCAGCGGCGAACGTCAACTTCACAGCTGGCGCATCTCGCGGTCGATTTGTCCAAATCCGTGGTATTGGTCTTCGCTCTCAATTCCAAGACCCAATCCAGCCTAGTGTAGGTTTACTCATCGATGGTATTAACTACTCAGGCCTAGGTGGCAGTGCATTGTTATTCGATGTTGAGCAAGTGGCGGTTTATCGCGGCCCGCAGGGTACACGTTATGGTGCAGATGCCATGGCAGGTATGATTGATATGCAAACCACTGCGCCTAGCCAAGATAAGGCAGTGAAGTTGAAGTTAGGTGCTGGTAACTATAATAGTTATGAAGCAGGCATTGCTGCAAGTACTGGCTTAACTGATAGCTCGGCAATCAGAGTAAGCGCGTTTCAAAGAAAGTCAGATGGCTATACTGATAACTTATATTTGAACCGCCCTACCCAAGAGCAAGATGAGCAAGCTTTACGATTGAAGCTTAATAATGAGTGGAGCGACAGCCTTAATACATCTCTTGCTTTGCATCACATCAATATCGAAAACGGTTATGATGCATTTACGCTTGATAATAGCCGTAACAGTGTTGCTGATGAACCTGGCCAAGATAACTTAGAAAGTGATGCTTTCTCACTAACAGCAAACTACACAGGCTTCGAGACGGTAAATATCACAGCAACGGCCACTGGTCTGCAAGCAGACTCACTATACAGCTATGATGAAGACTGGGTGTGTAAAAATACCAACCAAACAAGCTTGTGTGCAGCAGGTCTTCATCCTTGGGGCTACAGTTCAACAGATAGCTATGCACGCGATACTGAAAAAGGGACTTTCGACCTACAAATAAGCTCTAAACAAGATAACTGGGTTGTTGGTCTTTATTCTGAGCGTCGGGATGTAGATCTTACTCGTGCTTATACTTGGCAATCACAAGATTTTTACTCTAGTTTCGATATCCGTAATACTGCGCTTTATGGCCAAAAAGTCACAGCTATCGCAGAAGATATTGAGCTGATCACAGGCCTACGCGCAGAAAACTACGAGGCTGATTACAAAGACAATAATGGCTTTTCTGAAACAACTGATAAAACCATGTTAGGTGGTAAGGTCGCACTAGAGTATCAAGTTGTACCCCGTACAATGATCTACACCAGCCTGTCTCGTGGCTACAAAATCGGGGGGGTAAATGGCGAAGCGCTTGCTAAAGCCAAAGATGAAAACTTAAACATTCAACCTGAAAACTATACTTTTGATCCTGAATATTTATGGAATGCCGAGTTCGGTGTGAAAGGCCAATCTGAAGATAAAAGCCATACAGTGCGCGTAACTGCTTTCTACATGAAGCGTGATGATATGCAGTTAAAGCAATTTCAAGTTCAAGACCAACAATTTGCAGGGTATTTAGATAATGCCAGCTCAGGCAAAAACTATGGTTTTGAAGTAGAAGGCACAAAACAGTACACCGAACGCTTTGCTCTAAACTATAGCTTTGGCTACTTACGCACGAAAATTAAAGGCTTCACAACTTCTAATGGCATCGACCAGCACGGTAGAGATCAAGCACAAGCCCCTAAATATCAATATGCGTTAAGCTTTAACTATGCATTAACAGATAACTTAGAAGCGCAACTTGGTTTTGAAGGTAAAGATAGTTATTACTTCTCAGACAGCCATAACGATCAAGCGCCTAATCAAAACCTAATTAATGCCAGCGTTAGCTATCACAAAGATAACTGGTCTCTGACTGCCTGGGGTAGAAACCTAGCTGATAGAGATGTGCCTGTCCGCGGCTTTGAGTTTGGTAATAACCCACTTAAAGAATATGTGACTGAAAATTACTACCAGTATGGCGAACCTCGTCTTGTCGGGTTAACATTTAAATACGAGTTATAAATGAAACACTAATCGGAAATAACACTTAGTCATTTTGAGGAATTAAACCTGATGATAGCCGCGTTAAAGATTTCTCATTTAGAATAACTAAATGGCGAAATCTCCCCCTTGCTCAAGCTAGGGGATCTTTATCTCGTCAGTAAAATTCAGGTACAAAAAAGCGCGCATAAAAAATGCGCGCTTTTCTTTTGTCTAAAGGATTAACCTAGTTCAGGCAGGTTACGGCCATAGAATACTTCTTGGATCTCACGCTCTACTTTCGCACGGATCTCTTTTTCTTCTTCTGCACTTAAGTCATCAGTGCTCAAGCCGAATAGGTAAGTATTGAGATCTGTCTCTTTTAACATCATCTTAGTATGGAATAAGTTTTCTTGGAAAACATTCACATCCACCATGTGATACGCTTCTTTGGTATCTTCTGTCATGTAATTCTGGATTGAGTGAATTGCATGATCAATATAGTGTTTGACACCTGTGATATCACGCGTAAAACCACGTACACGGTAATCAATAGTTACCACATCCGACTCTAGTGAGTGGATCAAGAAGTTCAGCGCTTTTAGCGGAGAGATTACACCACAAGTAGAAACTTCAATATCCGCACGGAAGGTGCAAATACCGTCATTAGGATGTGCTTCAGGGTAAGTATGAACACAAATATGGCTTTTATCTAAATGAGCAACCACTGATTCAGGTAATGGGCCCGGTGTTTCATTGCTATCGAAAGTCTGCTGCTCTACAGGCTCTTCAGACACCAAAATAGTCACACTTGCACCTTGTGGGTCATAATCTTGACGAGCTATGTTCAGTACGTTTGCACCAATTATATCAACCACTTCTCTTAGAATATCAGTTAGACGATCAGCACTATATTGCTCATCAATATATTCTAAATATTCTTTACGCTGTTGCTCCGTTTTAGCGTAACAAATGTCATAGATACTAAAGCTTAAACTTTTTGTTAAGTTATTAAAGCCATGGAGCTTAATTTTATCAAAGGGCTTGTTCACTTTACTCAACCTTTAAACACCAAATCTGCACCGCAGAACTCAAAGAGGGCGGATTTTATACGAAAAATCCGCACTGAAAAAGCGTTATTTTGCAGCGCTTTCCACAACCTCATGGCTATGAGTAATTTCTACTGATTTATCAAGCATTAAGGCCACAGAACAGTACTTCTCAGCAGACAGCTTTACAGCGCGAGCAAGGTGCTTTTCAGAGACATCTTTACCAGTAACTACAAAGTGTAGATTCATTTTGGTAAATACTCTAGGCGCACTTTCTGCACGCTCCGCTGTCAACTTAACTTCAACATTCTCAACCTGTTGTTTTGCTTTTTTGAGAATACTCACTACATCCACAGATGAACAGCAGCCCGTTGACATAAGTACCATTTCCATTGGACTAGGCGCTGCGCTATCACTGCCAGTATCAAACACCACATTATGACCAGATTGAGAGCGACCGATAAAGGTATCGCCTTCTACCCATTTAATATTTGCTTCCATTATTAACCTCTATAAATAAAAACACCGCCTGATATTGGCGGTGTTATAAAATGCTATAAACTGTTTGAGACTGCAAATATTTTAGATTGCAGCGTCGAATAGATTTTTAACCAAACCTGCAAACTCTTCGATAAACTCTCGTTGCTCTTTCGTCACTTGTTGCTCTGTCACACTCGATAAGACTTCTTGTAAGTCATAGACGATACCATCAACCTCACGCACAATTAAACTACGTTGCTCAGTCGATAACTCTGTGTTTTGCTCACAGATTTTAATTACATACTCAGCGATGACATCTTCAATTAACTCCATCACCCTTGGTGCACCTGGTTCTATCACACCAGGCTTTTCAAACAAGGTTAAATTGTGGGTTAAGTACATTACTAACTCATCATAGCCCTGTTTATCTAATACCATAGTTTGTCCACCTGAAACTCTCAAAGCATCTCCTATTGATTTAAGCAGAAACTTACATGCATTGCTACTTTTACGGCTAACGGATGAAAAAAAAGCAGCCTGAGCTGCTTTTTTAATACTTTTATTCTACCTAAATAGATAGTCAGTGTGAATTAGTCGATTGATAAACCTGGACTTAATGCACCTGGTAATGTCACTTTTTCTAACTCAACAGACGCTACCGGGTAAGCACAGTAATCTGCAGCATAATATGCACTTGCTCTGTGATTACCTGACGCACCAATACCACCGAATGGTGCTGCACTTGATGCACCTGTAATTGGGCGATTAAAGTTCACAATGCCTGCACGAATACGACGTAAGAAATGGTCGTAATCTTCAGCATTGTCACTTAATAGACCAGCAGATAGGCCAAAGCTTGTATCGTTCGCTTTTTCGATTGCTGCATCAAAGTCTGTATAACGGAAAACTTTTAGTAATGGACCGAAGTGTTCATCATCTGGGAAGTCGGTGACATTTGAACACTCAAGGATACCTGGTGTTACAAAGCCTGTGCCTTCTTGATGTGTAAGCTCGATAATAGCTTCAGCACCTAAGTCAATGAGTTGCTGCTGCGCTTTAACCATACCTGCAGCCGCTTGATTCGAGATCATAGAGCCCATGAATGGTTGCTCTTCATCATCAAAGTTGCCGACTTTAATTGCTTTTGTCGCGCGGACTAGATGCTCAAGGATCGCATCACCTTGCCCGCCTGCTGGTAAGAATAACTTACGCGCACATGTACAACGTTGACCGCTCGAAATAAATGCAGATTGAATGATGTCGTGAACAACTGCTTTAGTATCAGACGCATCTTTTACGATTAATGGGTTATTACCACCCATCTCTAGCGCTAGGATTTTACCCGGTTGACCAGCAAACTGCTCGTGAAGGATATGACCCGTGCGAGAAGACCCAGTAAAGAACAGACCATCAATACCACGATGAGAAGCAAGTGCTTTACCCGTTTCTACTTCACCCTGCACTAAGTTGATAACACCTGCTGGAAGCCCAGCTTTTTCCCAAAGCTTAAGCGTAAGCTCTGCAACATATGGCGTTAGTTCTGACGGCTTAAAAATAACCGTGTTACCCGCTAACAGTGCAGGCACAATGTGGCCGTTTGGTAAGTGACCAGGGAAGTTATAAGGGCCAAATACTGCTACAACACCGTGTGCTTTGTGGCGAATAACCGCGCGACCCACTGGCATTGCATTTTCAACCACCCCAGTGCGCTCATGGTATGCTTTTTCTGAAATGGCAATTTTACCAACCATAGCACCCGCTTCAGTACGAGTCTCCCATAGTGGCTTACCAGTCTCTTTAGCAATGGCGATTGCTAGTTCTTCGCTGTTTTCTTTCAACTGCTCAGCAAAACGTTTAACTATTTCTAAACGCGCTTCAAAAGCCATGTCGCTCCAGCTATAAAAAGCTTCACGCGCCGACTTTACTGCAATATCGACTTGCTCAGCCGTTGCCGAGTTTGCTTGCCAAATAACTTCGTTGTTTGCTGGGTTCAGTGATGAGAATACCTCACCTTGACCTGCTAACCATTCACCATTAATAAATTGTGCGGCATATGTTGTCATAATAAATCTCTGTTTTTATATAGTTGCGATGCTGACTTTGTCACCATCCACTAAATTCAATGCGTTTGCCAACTCTGCTGAGATAAAGACAGTATCAGAATTATCATCAATCTGAAGCTCAGCAACGGTTGCACGATACCCTTCCAGCTTATCATTTGCAATCATCACAGATGAACCACCGGGATTATCACCAATTAACACTGTTTTGAAGCTTGATGAACGAACAGTACGGATGTTATCTACTTTTGCTTCAACCGTCGGGCCTGCGTCGAAAATATCAACATAGCCGTTAAAAGTGAAACCTTCACTCTTAAGTAGCTCAATGGCGGGACGCGTGTTTTCATGCACTTGGCCGATTACTTCTTGCGCATCTTTACTCAACAGATTTACATAAATTGGGTATTTTGGCATCAGCTCAGCAATAAAGACCTTTTGACCAATACCTGTAAGGTAATCTGCCGTTGGGAAATCCATCGAGAAGAAATGTTCTTCTAGCCATTGCCAAAACGGACTTTGACCATTTTCGTCTGATACACCACGCATTTCTGCAATAACCGTATCTGCAAAACGCTGCTGATGTTGTTTGATAAACATAAAGCGTGACTTTGACAATAATTTGCCATTAAAACCTCGGCGATACCCTTCTTTCAAGAACAGAGTACACAACTCAGTTGCGCCGGTGTAGTCATTACACAGAGTCAGAATATCAACCGCTTTATAAACATTTAAGGTGCGTGATGAGTGGATCACCTTACTCAGGTGGTAATGATAAAAAGCATCATCTAAACCAACTGCTGCTTCAATCGCGCTGGTACCCACTACTTCACCAGTTTCAGTATCTTCTAGAACAAACAAATAGCCTTCATCAAAAGGGACATCCGTTTCTTTTTTGAAAGACGCTTCAGAGCGTTCGATTTTACTTTGTAATAGCGCTTCATTATTTGGTAATGAAGTAAAGCCGTGGCCTGATTCATGAGCAATTTTTAAAAGCGCTGGATAGTCGCTTTGCTGGATTGGGCGAAGGATCATCATGAGTCCGCTTACTCCTAAAAAGTTAACTTGACGGTAGACAAGGCCAAGCAATCTTGGCCTCTCTAGGAATTAAGCGTTTGTAGCTACAACTGCAGCAACTGCTTTTTCGAAACGAGCCATACCTTCACGGATATCAGCCTCAGGAATCACCAATGAAGGAGTGAAACGAACAACATCAGCGCCAGCTACAAGTGACATCACACCTTCTTTAACACCGGCTACTAAAAACTCTTTAGCGCGGCCTTTGTACGTTTCATTTACAACACCACCTAATAATAGACCTTTACCACGAATTTCGCTGAATACGTTGTACTTGTCATTAATTGCAGTAAGTAGTTCACGGAATAGTGCTTCTTTCTCTTTAACACCGTTTAATACTGTTTCATCATTTACAGTATCGAATGCCGCTTCTGCAACGGCACAAGCTAGTGGGTTACCACCATAAGTAGAACCGTGAGTACCAATCTTTAAGTGCTTAGCGATTTCGGTCGTTGTGATCATCGCACCGATTGGGAAGCCACCGCCAAGTGCTTTTGCAGTTGTTAAAATGTCAGGAGTTACATCTAAACCTTGGTAAGCGTATAGCTCACCTGTACGACCAACACCAGTTTGCACTTCATCAAAAATAAGCAGCGCATTGTGTTTAGTACATAGCTCGCGAACACCTTTCACGAAATCAACTTCTGGAGATACGATACCGCCTTCACCTTGAAGTGGCTCAATCATAACAGCACACGTGTTGTCAGAAATTAACGCTTCAAAAGCTGCTAGATCGTTATAGTCACAGTGAACGACATCACCAGGCTTAGGACCGAAACCATCAGAATAGGCCGCTTGACCACCAACAGTTACAGTGAAGAAGGTACGACCATGAAAACCTTTGTTGAATGAGATGATTTGTGATTTTTCTGCACCGAATTTATCAAGCGCAAAACGACGCGCAAGTTTAAGTGCTGCTTCGTTTGCTTCTGCACCTGAGTTCGCAAAATATACTTTTTCAGCAAACGTTGCGTCTGTTAATTTCTTGGCTAAACGCAATGCAGGTTCGTTTGTCATTACATTTGATAGGTGCCAGATTTTTTCACCTTGCTCCTTAAGCGCATTTACTAATGCTGGGTGACAGTGACCTAAACAGTTAACAGCGATACCACCTGCAAAGTCGATAAACTCGCGGCCTTCTTGATCCCAAACACGAGAACCTTCGCCTCGAACTGGAATAACAGCTGAAGGTGCATAATTAGGTACCATTACCTGATCGAATAATTCACGATTAATAGTCATTTTCTATCCCCATAAAGTTGAGTTAGGTGCGCTCAAACTAGCATTGAGTGTGACTAGTTTGCGGCTAAAAATAGCCGTATGGCACAAATTTCATTCACCCATTATTTCAGAAAAAAACCTTAAAGTCTCATTTAAAACTTTCATAGAGCCCTTGATATTCAAGGGTTTGAGATAGTTTTTCATAGTGAGTGAATAACTATTTAAGTGCGCTCATTAGATTTGACTGTTAAGAAAAGGAAAAGCCACCAATCGAGCCATTTAATAGCTTGAATGAATAGTCGCAAAAAAAATCTTAAATTTTACAAAATTGTTAGCTGCAAACTATTAAAGTTACATTTTGCTAGCGTAGTGAGTTCCTCTTTTGATAATCCTAGATACGTAAACCAATGCTCTACTTCATCCTTTTCAATAAACTGATTGTCTTTGAGGATCATATACAAACTGTAGCCATGTGCTTTGCGTAATACCTGACTTAAGGGTAAATAGTCAGTTGACTGACTATGCGACTGGGGTAGATAATTAGTTGCAAACTCTTCCATCGGCACCATAAATGGCAAGTACCTAAATGCCATTTTTTCTATGAGCTTTGTTGATAGATTTGCTGAGTGATTGAGTAAAAGTCCCCTTAAGAAAAGTGGATCTGGAGATAGTTCTAATAGTGCAGAGTGAAGGTCTTTATGATTTTTATCACGAGCGATACGCACTTTTTCCTGCCACACGCGTTCAAATGTTCTCAAATACAAGCGCGTTAAAGCAACTTTTCCTACATCTAATAACATACCAAGCGTAAAAGCGTGCTGCTCTTTCACACCATTCAATTCAGCCAGATGCTTTGCTGCAATTGCCGTTGTCATACTATGATCACGAAGTTTCCGCTTCAATAAGGGAAATGGCGATGTATCGTGTGGCATCCAGTGACGCATTGCAAATGTTGGAATGACCATTTGTAAATTTTCAAGCCCGAGATAGCGCATCGCTAATGCAGGGGTATCAACCTTTACAGTAACGCCTTTTGAGCTTTGCTTGCGATACTGTGGCAAATTAACCAAAGAAACCAAATCTCTACCCAACCAGCTTAATTCATTAACCAAGGGTTCAAGCCGCCCAACTGACGCTGACTTTACACCCAGAATGTCTAAAACCGTCGGTACCGCATCCTGAATCCCAACAATTTCATGGTAGATGTTATCAATATCGTCTATTTGCTTTTCAATTGATGACTCAATAATTTGGTGCAGGTGATTACTGGCTTTAGCAATATACTTATGGTGACTGGTGCTGCTCTCTTTTCGTTTTGCTGCCGCAGCAATTTCAACCTCAAGCATGGTGCGTTGCGGTATTTTCTCACCATAATTAAGATCTAGCGTATGAATATACCCTAGCTGTTGCTGTGCAAAGTTGTGGCTAATAAACAAATCATGCGCACGTTCATTGAGTGCGATTGAAGTCATTAGTTGCCGAGATAAGTCAGTCATTGAACGTTTTTATGTTCCTATTTAAATCTTGCTTTCACTTAGAAAAGCGGCGAATAAAATTATCTAGTAAAGCTAAACCTTGTTCTGTGAGTATCGCTTCAGGATGAAATTGCACACCTTCTAAGGCAAATTCAGTATGGCATAAGCCCATTATTTCATCCACTTGTTGCGCTTCGTTCTCTGTCCATGCCGTGAGCTCTAAGTTTGTCGGTATAGTTGCCTTGTCAACTATTAATGAGTGGTAGCGACATACAGTAAGTGGATCTGATAAACCTTGAAATACACTTTTATTAATATGCCTTATTTGTGAGGTTTTACCATGCATTACCTCCTTGGCTTTTACCACTTTTGCACCCAAAGCTTGTGCAATCGTTTGGTGGCCCAAGCAAATACCCAGTATAGGAAACTGACCTTTTAGTTGCTCAACTACAGACAAAGAAACTCCAGCCTCATTGGGACTACAAGGCCCAGGCGAAATTACAATGTGCTCAGGGTTAAGCGCTCGTATATCAGCAATGCTTAACTCATCGTTCCGTTTTACTACAACGTCTTGATCTAAGCGTTGGAAATACTGCACTAGGTTATAGGTAAACGAGTCGTAATTATCGATCATTAATAACATAGAAATTTCCATAAAAAAGCCAGGCGTTTAAGCCTGGCCTAAATTATATAACCAAATTATGGACGAGGTATGAAGCCTACTGCATCATATATCGCTTTTAGTGTCTGCTCTGCACGTGCACCTGCTTTTTCAGCACCATTGCGCATTATGTTGTCCAATAGTGTTTGATCTTCACGAATTTCTTTAAAACGCGCTTGAATTGGTTCTATCATGTTCACAACTGCCGCAGCGGTATCTTTCTTCAAATGACCATACATTTTGTCAGCATACTCTGGCACTAAATCTTCCACAGAGCGCTTTGTTGCCACTGAAAGCAATGTTAATAGATTTGATACACCAGGCTTTTCATCTCGGTCGAAGTAAATACGCGCTTGCTCATCTGAGTCAGTAACGGCTTTTTTCAGCTTTTTCTCGATTTTCTTTGGCTCGTCCAACAACATGATATAAGCATTTGGATTTTCATCAGACTTAGACATTTTCTTAAGGGGATCTTGCAAGCTCATCACGCGCGCGCCGAGTTCAGGAATGTAAGGTTCCGGTACTTTAAAAACATCACCGTATAGGTTGTTAAAGCGTGTTGCGATATCACGAGTTAACTCTAAGTGTTGCTTTTGATCTTCACCGACTGGTACCTGATCTGCTTGGTATAATAAGATGTCTGCAGCTTGTAATACTGGGTATGAGAATAAACCGACATTCACATTGTTCGAATGCTTTGAAGACTTATCTTTAAACTGCGTCATACGGTTTAATTCACCCATTTGCGCATAACAGTTAAGTACCCATGATAACTGCGCATGCTCAGGCACTTGTGACTGAACAAATAACGCTGATTTCTCAGGATCAATACCACAAGCAGCATACAATGCGACACCATCAAGCACGCGCTCGCGTAGCATCTTAGGATCTTGGCGAACTGTGATTGCATGTAAATCTACCAGCATAAAGAAACAATCATGATCTTGTTGTAACTTAAGCCACTGGTTTATGGCGCCTACATAATTGCCTATCGTCATACCACCGGTTGGCTGAATGCCACTTAACACTACTGGTTTAGTCATGTTGTTCCTTTATTAAATTTACTGATTTATTGCTGATTAATAATTGGGATTATATCTAAGAACCCCTCGCATAGGTACTCGGGTTCAAGCTCTTTTAAGTCGAATCCTTGATTGTAACCGTAAGAAAGCGCAAGTACATCAATTTCTGCGCTTTTAGCCGCGATAATATCGCTTTTTGAGTCACCAATCATGATTGCATTTTCTGGCGTAATATTGAGTGCCTCACACGCTTTCAAAAGCGGCGCCGGTGAAGGTTTTTTCTCGCCATCATCACCACACACCAATACTTTAAAATGCGAAGTTAAATTTAATTTATCTAAAAGCTGCTCAGTAAAGACGCGGTCTTTATTAGTCACAATGGCTTTTGGTAAATGCGCTGTTGCCGATAAGCCTGTTTCAACATGCTGATATAATGCGACATAATCACCTGCTAGTTGCTGGTAATGACTTTTGAATCTCGCGACTGCATCGATGACTAGATGTGTAGATAGCTCTGAATTGACCACTATATCACCGCTCAATGCACGCTTTACCAAAATTTCAATGCCATTACCGATCCAAGTCGTTACTTGCGCATAACTGACCACAGGAAACGCCACTTCTGTCAAAGTCAGGTTCAGCGCAATATACATATCTTGGGCACTGTCGACTAAGGTGCCGTCTAAATCAAATAGTACGCCTTGGTATTTCATCGTGAAACCTTCGCTAGTTCTTCACGCATTTGCGTGATAACTCGCGCATAATCAGGTTGATTAAATATGGCCGATCCAGCCACGAACATATCAGCACCCGCTGATGCAATCTCTGCAATGTTGTCGACCTTCACACCGCCGTCAATTTCTAAACGGATATCTCGACCTGATAAGTCGATACGCTCACGAACTTGCTTTAATTTATCTAAGGTCTGTGGAATAAAACTCTGTCCACCAAACCCCGGATTCACTGACATTAGTAGAATCACATCCAATTTATCCATCACATAATCTAGATAATGTAATGGTGTTGCTGGGTTAAATACTAAACCGGCCTGACAACCATGCTCTTTGATTAATGAAATGGTTCTATCAATATGCTCACTGGCTTCAGGATGAAAGGTGATTATACTTGCACCTGCCTTTGCAAACTCTGGGATTAGCGCATCAACTGGTTTTACCATTAAATGCACATCAATCGGCGCCTCAATACCATAGTCACGTAATGCCTTACATACCATGGGACCAAATGTCAGGTTTGGTACATAATGATTGTCCATCACATCAAAATGCACAACATCAGCGCCTGATTTTATAACACGCTCAACGTCTTCACCGAGTCTTGCGAAATCGGCAGATAATATAGAAGGAGCAATAAGGTATTGAGGTTGTTTTTGCACGGTAAACTCTCTTTAAATAATACTTCAGTTGTCAGCGCTACTTTACCGCAATTCATCTCTTGTACCCAAGTTTTATTGTCATTGTTCTCATATCGAAAATAGACTAAAAACTCCAATCATATTTTTTCTTTATGGCGATTAACGCACAAACTTTTACGTTATCTATGTTTGTTTTCTGAACAATGACGGTGTATCATAGCCAAATAAATGTTGGATGGAGTTAAACATGTTTAGTCGGCTTAAAACACGGATGCTTACATTGACAGCTATTGTTACATTATCAGCCGGAGTATATTCTGTTGATTACAGTGAAGAAGTTGTCAATAGCAGATGTTCATGTAGTACAAATACAGTACAAGTTAATAGTAGTTTGCTTGAACAATGCAAGCTTGAAGCACACACAAGTTGGTACGCTTGGTTAACAGGCGAAAGCAGCAGTGCGCAGTTTCATTATTTAGATTTACTAGAGTTACTTTTAGGTTCTGATGACACTGAGAGTAACGCTGAAAGTTTCACTTCACATTTCTAATTACCATGCAGCTGCTAAGCATGTTTCAAAGTGTTTTAGCAGCTATGTTTGGTGTTCAAAGCCAAGCTAAGTGTCATAAAGACTTTTCAAATAAACACCTTTTTATTTCATTCACTCTTATTTCAGTTGTGTGTGTATTTATTTTGGTACTTTTACTCGTGTGGCTAGTAGGTATTATCACAAGCTGACCCTGTGTTATTTTTAGATCAGAGAATCATTTTCTGAGTGTAAAGTTTTGATTTCAACCAGCTACTCGAGTAACAAAAAGTTACTCAGTATGATCGAGCATTGCTTTAAATTTTAAGCTCTATACAACGCCATTACTTCTTCAATCTTACTTCGCACACTTCCTTTACAACTTATGTTACGCTGAACTTGTAAGGTAGTTATTTTATCTGCATTTCGGTAAAGCTGTTTTGTAAAGTCAACATAGTGGTTTGAAATAAGCGTTGATACGCCTCGCTGTTTAGCAGCCATTGCGCATTCAACTAAACGAGCTTGATCTTCATCCGTAAATTTATTGCCCGCATAAGCTGTAAAGCTTGAAGTGCGATTTATCGGAGAATAAGGTGGATCACAGTAGACGACGTCATGCTTTTCTGCTTTGCCAAAAGCATACTCAAAATCATCACATACAAATGTCGCGCGCTTAGCCACACTGGCAAATTGCAGTAGCTCTTCTCGCGGATAATAGGGGTGCTTGTAGCGACCAAATGGCACATTAAAGCCACCTTTTTGGTTATAACGGCATAGACCATTGTAACCATGGCGATTAAGATAAATGAACAATAATGAACGCTTGTATGGGTCTAAGGTATCGTTAAACTCCTCTCGCAACTGATAATAACGGGCTTCTTCGTTATGATTTCCAATAAACAAATACTCGGCTTCACGAATGAATTCTTTTGGTGAGTCTTTAAGAATATTAAATAAGTTAATTAGGTCTTTATTTACATCAAGTAGCAAATACTCTTCGAAATCAATATTTAAAAATACAGAGCCACCGCCGACAAAAGGTTCAATTAAACGCTGTTTATCCTTTAATGGTAAATTCGCTTTAATTTCTTCTATTATCCGCTTTTTTCCGCCCGCCCACTTCAATGGTGAACGACGATTAATGACTGATGAGCCGTTTGCCACTTTAGACCCTTACATTCTTTTTATTCTTTGCATACACATCGCAATTAGTAAAAAACGACAGCTTAAAACATTCACAGCGATGCGACACTGTAAATAAAGTAACGTCATATTTAACCATAGATAGTGACATAAAAACCATTTTTGTTGTGATGCATTTAAAGTTGGGCGATTCTACACTAATTCACGCTAATTACCGAGCAACGAGCTGAATTTCCTGTTTGATACGCTCGAATTTTTTTAAAAATGGCTGCCCTGCCAGTACATTTTTAGGCAACTGACGACGCGCACGTCTTGCTTCATCAATATTTGTAAAAGGTGCTTGAATAACAACCCACCAAGGCGAACTGTTTCTCACCGTTTCATAGACATACACGTCTTTTAACTCATTTGTTAAAACAAAACTATTTGCTATCGCTTTGTCTTTCACGGCAAGTAACTGAATAGCCCATATGCTGTCATTTTGCGTTAGTAACCATTCAGTTGGTGATAAGTCCAATTCGTATTTTTTTGCTTCTCGTAACTCTTTTGTAAATGCTGATTTAAGTGGCAACTTTGTAGCTTCAGAGGCTGCTAAATTTTGTTCAACGCCGTTACTTGTTGAAGTTAAAGCTTCATCAACACTATCAACTTCTTCGCCTTTAATGGATTGTGAGTTATTTTGTTGACCAGCAATCTCAGCGTCTTTACTTGGAGTTTCCAGTGCAGTTAGAACAGCAGAGACTGTATCTGAAGTTGAGTCTTTAGATGCTAGAACAAAAGCTTCTTTTGATACTTCACCCTTTGCCTCGGTAGCTTGTACCGAGTGCTGAACTGTTGTCTCGCTTTGTTGCGACAACACCTTATCCGTTTGTGTTTCAGTACTATCTAGATTCAACACCTGCTCGGCAGGCAGAACCGTTGTGAGAGGCTCAGCATCATTCACTTGTTCACTAAAGTAAACCTGAATTTGCTTTTGATACATAAATGCCACAAGCAGCAAAGCTAAGAGCATGGTCAAAGCAATTAAATGCCAACGATGGTTCTTTTTAGACTGTTGTACCCTCAACTGGCTCTGTTGCGATGCCTGCCAATCGAGCAATAACGCGGGGTTGCCATATGATTCTTGCAGAAATGCTTGAAAAATAGGGTCTTCTTCCATTGGCAAGTCCTTAAAGAACATCGCCATCAGTTGTTTAGACTCAGACATTGACAAGCGCTCTAAATGGATATCAAGTGCACTTGACAGCATTCTAGGCGCTTGTGCCGTTACCAAAATAAACAACTCAACAGGGCTTTCGGCTGACAATATTCTCAGCTGTTCAATGATTTCATCTGAAAGATGCCTTGCACCATCTAATACCCAAAAACAAGGGCTACAAGGTTGAGCATGATATAGCTGAAAAAAGTTTTCCGATAACGTTTGTGTTTGATCGACCAACGGCGCTCTAAAGCTATTTTGTAGCAACTGAGTCATCAACTCAGTATCTTTCATCTGTGCCGTTACTTGAATATAAGCTTTATTAAATTCAGGATACTTCTCAGTGATTAAGGTCTCTGCTAAATAGCTTTTCCCTAACCCAGAAGGACCAACCAAAGCAATAAGATTTTGCCCATATTCGAATTGCATCGCAATTCTATCAACCAAGGCAGCTCGACTCGGCAATATTTGCGATTGCATTAGCGCCCTATTAGCTGACTCACGGCTTCATCAGACACATCATCAACGAGTGCACATTGCCCTAGTTGTGTAGGGACAATGAATCTGATCTTGCCTTGTTGGTTCTTTTTATCTTTACGCATATGACCAATAAACTGCTCACTAGTCATGGTTTCTGGAGCACTTACTGGTAGGTTGTAACTTGCAATCAGCGCTTCAACTCGAGAAACGTCAGACTCACTAACAGAGCCTCGCATGTGCGCAAGCGTCATTGCTAACATCATACCCGCAGCAACCGCTTCACCATGTAACCAGTTACCATAGCCCATTTGTGCTTCAATGGCATGGCCAAATGTGTGACCCAAATTAAGAAGTGCCCTCAAACCTGCTTCTTTCTCGTCTTGAGAAACAATTTCAGCTTTGATTTCACAGCAACGGAAAATAACTTTTTGTAACACATCGTTTTGTAGATTGCTGAGAGCTTCATGTTGCTCTTCTAAAAAGCTCAGAAGTGCTAGATCGTAAATTAGACCGTACTTGATAACTTCAGCCATGCCTGCAGCAAACTCCCTACTTGGTAGGGTTTGCAAGCTGTTGATGTCGATAAAAACAGCTTTAGGCTGATAAAAAGCCCCAATCATATTTTTACCTAGCGGGTGGTTTACTGCTGTTTTACCGCCTACAGAAGAATCAACTTGTGATAGCAAAGTCGTTGGAATTTGAATGAATGGTACACCGCGTTGATAGCACGCCGCCACAAAGCCTGTTAAGTCCCCAATTACCCCACCGCCAAGCGCGATTAAACAGGTATCTCGACCACAATTATGTTCAAGTAAAAATGCTGAAACTTTTTCAAACCACTCAAGGGTTTTAAATTGCTCACCATCAGGGAGAATAAAATGCAGAGGCTCTAACTCGTTGAGTTGAGTTAACAGTGAGTCTAAGTACAGAGGGGCAACCGTTTCGTTGCTGATGATCACTGGGCGACATTTACCTATGTGTGATAACAATCGCCCACTGTCGGTAAGAAGGTTTTCACCGATATAAATGGGGTAGCTACGCTCGTTTAAATCTACATTAAGTTCAAGCATCGGCTACTCCTTTTATAATTTAGAAATCTAACTTCTCAATAATTTGATTTGCTACTACTTTTGCGCTCTGCTCATCAGTGCGAACAACAAAATCAGCAACTTCTTGGTATAAAGGCTCACGCTCTTCAGCTAAGCGCTCTAGTACATCACGCGGTGCTTCTTCAGTTTGTAGAAGTGGACGACGCTTATCTCTTTGAGTGCGAGCAACTTGTTTTTCAATTGGTGTTTCTAGGTAAACAACAATGCCACGCGCTGACAGTTTGTTACGAACTTCTTTGCTCATAACTGAACCACCGCCAGTAGCTAATACAATACCTTGCATCTCAGTTAGGTCAGAAATTACGCCTTCTTCACGACGACGGAAACCTTCTTCACCTTCAAGATCAAACACCCACGCAATGTCTGCGCCAGTACGACGTTCGATTTCTTGATCTGAGTCGAAGAATTCAAGGTGTAATTGGTCTGCCAAATGACGACCAATTGTGCTTTTACCAGCCCCCATTGGGCCTACTAGAAATATATTACGTTTCTCAGCCATATCTATTTAGTACTAACGAACTCTAAAATTTGAAAATAAACCCCGCCTCACGACCTGGCCCCAAAAATTAAGGAGGGGATTATCTCAGTAATCCGTGCGCAATTTCAAGTCAAATCATTTAATTTACCGTAAACCACGCAGAATATAATCATTAATGCGCTGTTACTGGCCGTCTAACATGATTTTCGGGGTCACGAATATCAGCAATTCTCTTTTTTCATTAATGTGACGTGTATTTCTAAATAAAGCTCCTAGGTAGGGTACATCACCTAATAACGGCACTTTAGTCACAGCACTGGTGATTTCTTGCTGATAGATACCACCCAGTACGATAGTTTGGCCATTTTCGACCAATACCTGCGTTTCTATTTGCTGAGTATTAATCGCCACGGCAGGACCATTAGGTGTTTGTACATTATCACCACGCGTATCTTGGGTAATAATTAAATCCAAAATGATTTTATTATCAGGTGTGATCTGTGGCGTTACCTCCAAGCTTAACACCGCTTTTTTAAAGCTTACCGAAGTTGCACCACTCGATGAGGCCTCAACGTAAGGGATCTCAGTACCTTGCTCAATTCGTGCTTTTTTCTGGTTAGCCGTCGTAATACTTGGTGTAGCGATGATTTCGCCTTTATTTTCTTGCTCTAACGCAGAAAGCTCTAAGTCAATCAGTGTACCATCCGCTAATTTTGCAAGATGAACCCCTATACTGCCAGCTGGGTTAGTAACCGGTAAATTAACATTTAAACGGTCAGTAAAAGCAGGAATTACGCCACCTGATAATTGGTCAGCACTCGACAATGTACCAGAAATTGCATCTGTTCCTTGTTGATCACTAAAGCCCCAACGAATACCTAGATCATCCGAAACATTATCACTGACTGTCACCATACGCGATTCAATGCGAACTTGCTTCACTGGTACATCAAGTGTTTCGACCATACGACGCACGTTCTCAATACTTTTTGCAGTGTCTTTGATGATCAAGGTGTTGGTTCTAACATCCACTGACACATTACCGCGATTACTGATAATGCTGTTAATTTCAGTTTTTAGCAAGTCAGCAAACTCTTCTGCTTTGGCGTAGTTTAATTGCATATACTCACTATATAATGGCTCTAACTCTTCCACTTGACGCATGGCTTGCAATTCTTTTGCTTCCCTTGCTGCAAGCTCTTCTGCAGGTGCAACCATTAAAATTGAACCTTCAGTACGCTTGTCTAAGCCTTTGACCCGCAGTACAACATCAAGCGCTTGATCCCATGGTGTACCCTCTAAACGCAAAGTGATATTGCCTGATACTGAATCACTGGTCACCAAATTGAAATTGTTGGTGTCGGCAATGATCTGTAATACAGAGCGGATTGGAATATCTTGGAAATTTAAGGTAATAGGCTCACCTTGATATACTTTTTCTTCACCAAACTTTTTAGTCTTATTGTCTTTTTCGATAGTCAGCGTAAAGATGTTATCTAGTTGCTCATATTTAAAGGAAAACGCACTGTTTGGCTCAAT
>Ga0114932_10001312_pt1 | contig 28521 bp, 28 predicted proteins | sample 2SBtaG_2_FD_87286 | JGI IMG/M metagenome (GOLD analysis project Ga0114932, IMG submission 87286) | Deep subsurface microbial communities from Kolumbo volcano to uncover new lineages of life (NeLLi) - 2SBTROV12_ACTIVE470 metaG | ecosystem: Environmental > Aquatic > Marine > Volcanic ...
CGCCACCGTAGCCACCGCCGCCACGACCGCCGCCGCCACCGCCGTAGCCGCCACGACCACCGCCGCGCGGACCACCGCGACCACCACCGCCGCGACCCTGGCGCTCCTGCGCCTCGTTCACGCGGATGTTCCGACCACCGAGGGACGAGCCGTCCATCGCCTGCACGGCCGCCATGGCCGCATCCTCGCTGTCGAAGGTCACGAACCCGAAGCCGCGGCTGCGGCCTGTGTCGCGATCCTTGATGACCACCGCGTCGGTGACCTCACCGTGCGCGGAGAAGGCCTCGCGGAGGCCACCGTCATCGATGGCCCACGGAAGGCCACCAACAAAGAGCTTCTTACCCATCTGAACTGACTCGATTCTCGGTGCGTAGGGCGGGGCATCCGCCCGGCGCCGACTATCACCCATCCCCTTGCAGTCCACAAGAAAAGAGTGCGGTGATCGTCGGTCCAGGTGTTGGACGTCACCCCTCCGGCCGGTGCTACGGTGGCGCGATGTGGCTCCTCCTACACGGCTGCGTAGCTCCGGGCCCCGGCACGATCGAGGCCGAGCCACGCCCGGTCGACGTGACCGACAGCCAGCAGACGAACGACCACACCGGCGGGGCGCCGGACAGCGACCCAGACGACCATCCGATCGAGTTCGTGGACGGCGAGGAGGCCCCCGGGGCCTTCGACGTGGACATCGTGCCCCACGGGGCCGGCTTCACCGGCAGCCTGGAGGTCACCCTCGACCTGAGCGAGGACGCCGAGGTCTGGTACACGCTGGACGACAGCGTGCCCGTGCCGGGTCTGAGCACCCTGTACACCGGTCCGCTGCTGCTCACCGACACCGCAACACTGCGGGTGTTGGCCGTGGCCACCGATGGCCGACAAGACCACGACTCAGCCGCCTTTGCGTCGCTGAGCCCGGGCGTGGTCGACCTGGTGAGCGAGATCCCCCTGATGGTGCTCGTCGGTGAACGCACGCTGCCCGACGACAAGGGCGACGGCTACATCCCCTTCCAGCTCCTCACCTTCGACCAGAAGGACGGCGCCAACGCGCTCGGCACCGCGACGCTCAGCACCCGCGGCGCGATCAAGGTGCGCGGCTCGAGCACGGCCGGCTACGCCAAGCACAGCTGGGGCTACGAGACCTGGGAGCACGACAGGGACGACGACAAGGATCGGGAGCTGCTCGGGCTGGCCGCCGAGAGCGACTGGGTCTTCCTCGCCCCCTTCGCCTTCGACCGCGCCTTCATGCGGGACGCCTTTGCCTACTGGATGTCGAACACCATCGGAGCGTGGGCGCCCCACACCCGCTTCTTCGAGCTCTTCGCGTCCGAGGGCGGCGAGCAGGTCAGCGAAGACGACTACATGGGCGTGTACGTGCTCGTGGAGCGGATCAAGCAGGGCGAGAACCGCGTCGACATCGCCGCCCTCGGCCCCGGGGACCTGGACGAGCCCGAGGTGACGGGCGGCTACGTGTTCAAGCGGGACCGGCTCGGCGACGGCGAGTCGGGCTTCTGGGCGGGCACCGGTGGTGGCGCGTGGAGCTTCCAGCAGTACCTGGCCTACGTGGACCCGGACGAAGAGGACCTCGCCCCACAGCAGAAGAGCTACCTGAGCAGCGCGATCGACGAGTTCGGCTACGCGCTGGCGGCCAGCGACGGCGTGAACCCCGTGACCGGTGCCCACTACAGCGAGCTGATCGACATCGACAGCTGGATCGACCACCACCTGGTCAACACCTTCACGATGAACCCGGACGCCCTCAGGCTGTCTGGCTACCTCTACAAGGAGCGCGAGGGCCCGATCCACGCCGGCCCTGTGTGGGACTTCGACCGCACGATGGGCTGCGACAGCGACTCCCGCTGCCTCGATCCGGTGACCTGGGACGCCGGGCACATCACCTCCGACACCACCTACGTCTTCGAGCACGGTTGGTACAAGGGCCTGCTCGACGACCCGGAGTTCACCGAGGCCTACTGGGACCGCTGGCGCGAGGTGCTCCAGGGCCCCCTCGCCGTCGACGTGCTGCTCGACCAGCTCGACGCCTGGGAGGCGCTGCTGGACGAAGCGGCCGAGCGGAACTTCGAGCGGTGGCCCGACTACCAACCCGACGGCAGCTTCGGCAACGAGGTGGACCAGCTCCGGGCCTGGGTCGAGGGCCGCCACACCTGGATCTCGCTGTGCCTGGGCACCGACGACCCTGAGCTCTGCACGAGCGGTTAGCAGGCGGGATGTCCGGGCCCTACACCGTCGAGCGCCGCGAGTACGCGCTCTGGATGAAGGTGGCCAGCGGCGCCATCCGCTTCGCAGAGGCCCTCGGCATCCCCGCCGGCTACCTCGAGCACGAGCGCATGCTCGGCGCTGCGGGCCGGCGCACGGGGCTGAGCGACTGGGGTGACGAGAGCTTCATCGAGCCCTTCGCCGTGCTCTGCGACGACCTGCGCAGCCGCGAGCTCCCCGCGCTCTCGCGCTTCCTGCTCAAGGAGATGGCGGTCACCGCCTGCGTGAACCGCCTGATGTCACGCGACTTCCAGAAGCGGCACCCCGCCGTGCTGGAGCATCGCATCGAGCGTCCGGTCTTCATCCTCGGCTTCCCCCGCACGGGCACCACCGTGCTGCAGAACCTGATGGCGCTCGACGCGAAGCGACGGGCCCTTCCCTTCTGGGAGCTCACCTCACCCCTGCCCATGATCGAGCACGACCCCGTCAAGGACGAGGCGCGCCGCAAGGCGCGGATGGGGCTCGGCCTGAAGATGAGCTACGCGCTGGCCCCCGAGCAGCTGGCCATGCACGAGGTGAAGATCGACACCTACGAGGAGTGCTGGCCACTCTTCTCGAGCTGCTTCCGGGTGCTCAACTACGACCTCGCCCTCGGGTGGGACCGCTACGGCGACTGGCTGCTGCGGACCCAGGACATGAAGGTCCCCTACGCGGAGTACAAGCGCTCCCTGCAGGTGCTCAGCCAGCGCAAGCCCGACCAGGGGCTGCTGCTGAAGTGCCCGGAGCACCTCTGGTTCCTCGACGCGCTCTTCGAGACCTTCCCCGACGCCTGCGTGGTGTGGACCCATCGGGACCCCTTCAAGTCCGTGGCCAGCTACTCGTCGATGGTGTCGCTCTCACGGCGCACCTTCCACGGCGGCTTCGAGCCCGAACAGGTCGGGGAGCACATCGCGAGCCGCTTCGCCGACGGCGTGGAGCGGGCGATGGCTGCCCGGGAGCGGCTCGGTGAGCACCGCTTCTTCGACGCCTCGTTCGAGGCGGTGTGCCAGGATCCCGCCCAGGTCGTCCGCGAGGTCCGCGCCCACTTCGATCTTCCGCACGTCGACGGTGCCGACGACGCCATGGAGCAGTACCTCACCAGCGGTTCCCGCAAGGACGCCAAGGGCAAGCACCGCTACAGCCCCGAGCGCTACGGCCTGCAGCCGGAGGCCACCCGCGAGCGCTTCAGCGGCTACATCCGGCGCTTCGACATCCCCTGCGCCTGAGCGGGCTCAGCTCGGAGACGAGGACAGCTCCTTGTCGACGAAGCCGTCTTCCTCGTCGGCCTTGATGAAGCCCAGGTCGCTCTCCAGCAGCGTGTTGCAGGCGGCCATGCCGTAGCCGTTCTCGGACTCGGAGCTCACGCGCTCCTCGTAGGCGTCGCACTCGGCGCCCTCGAGCCGCCACTGCACGTCGATCACCGCGAGCCCGGTCTCGCCCTCGTCGTGCACTTCGTAGACAACGTCCCCGAGCAGCATGCAGTCGCCGTCGACACCGACCTCCAGGCCCTCCGACCGGCGGATCACGCTGCCGTCGACCGACCACACGAGCTCCTCCGCGTCGTTGCACGTGTCCGCGTCGAGGTGGGAACAGGTGCTGGTCAGGGCCTCCTGGCCGCCCTCCAGCACCCGGTAGATCACCCAGCTGCCGTTCGGCACGGCCTCCGAGGCGCTGCCCAGGTTCTCTTCGTACTCCGACGAGCAGGCGTCGAGCACGTACTCACCGGGGTCGAGCACTTCCCAGAAGGTGACCTTGCCCTCCTCGCCCGGATGGGGACCGGGTTCGCGGGCACACGACAGCAGGAGCAGCAGCATGCTGGTTCCATAGCCGCTCGCCCCTCGGTCGGCTGGCTCGCAAGCCTCGAGCGCCGACCTCGAGACGCCGACGCGCTCACGGCCACGCTTCGGGGCGGATCTCACCCGACAGCGGCAACATCACGGCCTCGTCCACCTCGACGCGTCGCAGCCCGGAGCGCACCACCGTCTGGTGCCCCTGGACCGAGAAGTCGACGTTCCGGACCAGCTCGACCTCGGTGAGCGCGCCCACCTGCGGGTCGAAGGTCCAAGCCACCTCCAGGGTGTTGGACCTGGACGCGGCGCTGCCGAGGCCGCCGCCGCCCTCCCGCACGTGCTCGACGGGCAGCTGACCCCAGCCCACGCTCAGACCGTGCACATACGGCTTCTGCTTCCAGACCTCGCCCTCGCCCAGCTCGACCGCGAGCGCCGCGAACGCGAGGATGGCCATCTGCTCGATGCGCCAGGCCTGCAGCTCGTGCACGCCGACCTCGGTCGACACCACGTCGAAGCGCTGGACGCGCCCGTCGGGCTCCACGACCAGCTCCACCACCTGACCCCGCAGCCAGGCGGCCTGGCCGGTGAGGACGGCACCGAGCGACCCCTCCGAGCCCGCCGCGGGAACGCCCTGCAGGGTGCCCTGCTCGAGAGTGCAGAGCACGCGCGACCGCCCCTTCCGAAGCTCGGCGTCGCGCCGGCACGTGGTCACGAGCTGGGTGCTGATGGCGGCGTAGCTCGCCTCCTGCCCGGCGAAGCTCGTGGCCCAGCTCTCCGGCGTCACGTAGCTGCCGCGCAGCACGAAGCGGTGGGCTTGGGACCAGTCCCACGACTGCGCGGACGCGAGGGCGACGAGCAGGATCATCATCGGGGCAACCACCACCAGCGCTGGGTCTTCTCGGGGCTCACCCGCACCGCCTCCGAAGCGGTCAGTCGGCCGCCACGAACTGGAGCGTACCCTCCACCGTGACCACGCAGTCCCCGAAGCCGTGCCCGTTCTCCGACGCGGCCACGACCTCTGCGTCGACGTCGTCGCACGCGTCGCCGGCGTAGCTGGTGGCCAAGGCGTTGGTGAAGTGCGCCTGGTCGCCCTGATCGACCAGCTCGATCTCGGTGTCCACGTTCAGGATGCAGCTCCCCGACAGGAGGGTGGTCTCCTCGATGAGCGTGTCGAGGCGGTGGTCATCCACCTCGAACACCACCTCGTCGTTCGCCCGGCAGGTCGCGCCGTCGGTGGTCGTGCAGTCCATCTCGGTGGCGGTCTCGCCGCCGTCCTCCACCCGGTACGTCACGAACTGGCCAGCGCCCAGGTCCATCCGGCCGCCCACCTCGTCGACGAAGCTGTCGGGGCAGCCCTCGAACGAGGTGGTCCCGGCGCGCTCCGACTGCCAGTAGGTCACCCGACCCCACTCCCAGTCGTGGGGACCGGGGGAGCGACCGCAGGCGAGGAGGAGGAGCATGCTCACCCCCACACCATCGCCTCTGGCCTACGATGTCGCTGTGATCTCGATCCTGCTCGCCTGCGCCACCACCCCGGAGGTCGCCGTGCCCGACCCCACCGACGATCGGCTCGCCGCGCCCACGAGCGGCCTGCCCGACTTCGCGGACCCTCTGCCGGACCCCTCGGATCCCGCGGCCTACGAGCCCACCTACTACGACGAGACCACCGTCGTGGGCACCGTGAAGCTCTCGACCGACGAGGGGGCGAAGAGCCAGCCCGTGACCCTGAGCGTCGAAGGCGGGCAGGACGTGCTGCTCGCCTACCACCCCACGCCGGAGTGGAGCGCCCTGGAGGGAAAGCGCGTGCAGCTCACCGGCCGACCCTGGCGCCCCAGCCCCTATGCGGCGCAGATCACCATGCTGCACTTCGACGCCACCCGGATCGAGGTCGTGGCGGAGTGAAGCGGGCGCTCCCGATCGTCGCGGTGCTCGCGGAGCTCGCCGAAGACGACGCGCCGTGGCCGCCGTTCGAAGAGGAGACGGTGGTGAACTACCCCTTCCAGTTCGACGTGAGCGTCGACAGCGGGGAGCCGTGATCCGAAGGCGGCGGGGCTACCTCGGGGGCGCGTTCGTCGTCGTCCACCGACCCCAGGGGGCCACACGGCGTGCAGCGGTGCTGCTGCTGCCACCGCTCGGGTACGAAGACACCAGCGCCTACCGGCCGCTCCGGGTGCTGGCCGACGCGCTGGCCGAGCGCGGACACGTGGTGCTGAGGTTGGACTGGCCGGGGCTCGGCGACAGTCCCGGGTGCGCGCTCGACGACGACCTGCACGCACGCCGGCTCGACGCGGCACGGAGCGCTCGCGACGCACTCCGGGCGGCCGGTGCGCACGTGATCGCGCTGGGGGTCAGGGCAGGGGGACTGCTCGCGCTCGCCGCGGGCGGCTTCGACGACCTGGTGCTCTGGGGCGTGCCGCCGAGCGGCAAGCGCTACCTCCGGGAGGAGCGAGCGTTCCACAGGCTGGCCTCGAAGGGCTTCGGTGACGTGGAGGGCGAGCCCCTGCCGGAGGGCGCCCAGGAGGCCGGCGGCTTCCTGCACGGTCCCGCCGTGGTGACCGCCCTGGAGGCCCTGATCCCCGGCGCCACCGCCGCGGGGCGCGCCTTGCTCATCGGTCGAGACGATGCGGCGCCAGAAGAAGCCCTCGTCGCGGCACTGGACGGCGCGGAGCTGACCCTGGAGCAGGGCTCGGGACTCGGCGCGCTGCTCGAGAACGCGTACCACGCCACCCTCGATGCGGCGGTGCGCGACACCGTGCTGGCATGGATGCCCACCGAGTCCGGGGAGGTCGCCGAGCTGCACCTGGAGGCCGAGCTGGTCCTGGACCACGCACGGGAGCGACCGTGGGAGCTGGAGGTGGACGGGCGCATGCTCTCGGGCGTCGTCTGCCTGCCCGCGACCCCGCGAAGCGAGCAGGACTGGCAGGTCTTCTTCAACGCCGGCGGGATCCGCCGCAGCGGTCCGAACCGGCTGTGGACGCGCGCCGCGCGGCAGCTCGCAGGGATCGGGCGCGCCTCGCTGCGCTTCGACGTGCACGACGTCGGCGACAGCGACGGCACCGACCAGCCCTGGTCCGACCTCGAGGCCATGTACGCCGAGGCCTCCGTCGCCGACGCGCTCGCCGCCGTGGACTGGGTGATCGACCAGGGAGCCGCCGCGATCGACGTGGCCGGCCTCTGCTCCGGCGCCTTCCTCGGGGCCCAGGTGAGCGCCCGCCGGACCGTCCGGCGCGCGGTGCTGTTCAACGGCCTGGCCTTTGTCTGGGACGACGACGCGCGCGCCTCGAGCATGACCGCCCACATCCGGGGCTCGCTGCTCGACGGTCGGCGCTGGCGACGGCTGCTCACGGGCAAGATCGACGCACGCGCCCTGGCGGGCTCCATCGTGCGCAAGGGGCGCCTGCGCGCCGCGAGCCTCTGGGCCAGCGAGGGAGCGCCCGACCCTGTCGACGCCCTGCTCCAGGAGGTGATGGCGCGGGGCACCGATCTGCGGCTCGTGTCGAGCGAAGGTGACCCGAGCATCGCCTACCTCGACGCGCACGTGCCGCCCGATCGCAGGCCACCGCGCACGCTGCTGGCGGGCGCCGATCACACGATCCGCCCGGTGCAACTGCACCCGAGGGTCGTAGACTTCGTGCTGGGCTGACTGGAGCGCGATCGATGCAGGAAGCAGTGCGGGAGCTGGTGGGCAAGCACGCCCGCCTCGGGGTGGACGCCAGCACCCTCGAGCCGGCCAGCGACCTCTACGCGGCGGGACTCACCTCGCTCACCACGGTGCACCTGATGCTCGCGGTCGAAGACCACTTCGACGTGGAGTTCCCCGACCACATGCTCGGGCGGGCCACCTTCGAGAGCATCCAGGCGATCGTCGAGGCCGTCGAAGAGCTGGTGCACGCTTGACCCTCGCCGAACGCCTCGAAGCCCTGCACGCGCTCGGGCGCGAACACGTCGCACCCCACGCCGCGGCGGTCGACGCCGAGGCGCGCTTCCCCCGGGAGGCCTTCGACGCGCTGAAGGAAGCCGGCTGGCTGTCCAGCTACGTGCCGGTCGAGCTCGGAGGCTGGGGCCTCAGCGTGAGCGAGGTCGGCCGCGCCTGCGAGGCGCTGGCCGCCTACGACGGGTCGGTCGCGATGATCTTCGCGATGCACCAGATCCAGGTCGCGTGCATCGTGCACCACAGCCTGCACGAGCCCACCTGGCAGGCCTTCTGCCGGGAGCTCGTCGAGCGGCAGCTCCTGCTCGCGTCGGCCACCACCGAGCTCGGCATCGGCGGCGACGTGCGCACGAGCGGGTGCCACGTGGCTCGGGAGGGCGCGCGCTTCCGCCTCGAGAAGAAGGCCCCCGTCATCAGCTACGGGCTGGAGAGCGACGCCATCCTGGTCACCGCCCGCAAGGACGCCGACGCGGCAGCGAGCGATCAGGTGCACGTGGTGGTCAGGCGGGACCAGGCCCAGCTGGAGCCACTGTCGAGCTGGGACACCATGGGCTTCCGCGGCACGTGCAGCCTCGGCTTCGTGCTCCGCGCCGAAGGCGACGCGAACCAGGTCCTGCCCGTTCCCTACGCCCAGATCCACACCAAGACCATGCACCCCTTCAGCCACAGCGTGTGGGCCTCGCTCTGGTTGGGCATGGCGAGCGAAGCGGTCCGACGTGCGCGGGCCGTGGTGCGAAAGCAGGCGCGCAAGAGCCCCGACCGACCGCCCCCTTCGGCCCTGCGGCTGGCGGAGGTGGACGCCCAGCTCTCGGTCTTCGCCGCCCTCGTGCACGACACGGTGCGTGACTACGAAGCCCGCCTGGTCGCGAGCGGCGACGAGCCCTTCCCCTCGGACTTCGACTTCGCCTCGAGGGTGAACAACCTGAAGGTCAAGAGCTCGGAGCTCGTGGTCGACGTGGTCGGCCGGGCGCTCTTGATCTGCGGCATCTCGGGCTACCGGAACGACAGCAAGGGCTCGCTCGCCCGCATCCTGCGCGACGCCTACGGTGCCGCGTTGATGGTCAACAACGACCGCATCCTGCTGCAGAGCGCCACGATGCAGATCGTGAGGCGCGGCTGATGTGCGATCCCGGTCCGGATCCCTACGGCGCGCTCCGCAGCCGGCTGGTCGACGCAGGGCTCCTGATCCCGTCCAGCGTGCGCGGGGTGTACGGCCGCAGCGGGGTGTTCGAGGCGGTCACCGAGGGGCTCGAGGCCCTGGTCACCCGCGCCGGGGCCGACCAGCGGGCCGAGGTCATGCGCTTCCCGCCGGTGTTCCCCCGGGCGGCCTACGAGAAGACCAACCACGCACACAACTTCCCCGATCTGCTCGGGTCGGTGCACACCTTCACCGGCGGACGCCGGGAGCACCTCGCACTCCTCGAGACCTACGAGGCGGGCGAAGACTGGACCCGCGACCTCGTGCCTGCGGAGGTGATGCTCATCCCGGCGGCCTGCTACCCGCTCTACCCCACCGCCAGCGGCGTGCTGCCGGAGGGCGGTCGGGTGGTCGATCTGCGCAGCTACGTGTTCCGCCACGAGCCGAGCGACGACCCCGCACGGATGCAGATCTTCCGGCAGAGGGAGTACGTGAGGCTCGGCACCGCCGAAGAAGCCGCGACGCACCGCGACCTGTGGCTGGAGCGCGGCCAGGCGCTGCTGAGCGACCTCGGCCTGCCGGTCGAGCGCGTGGTCGCGAACGATCCCTTCTTCGGTCGTGGGGGGCGCCTCGCGAAGGCCACCCAGCGGGAACAGACCCTGAAGTACGAGCTGGTCGTCCCGGTGGCGAACGCCGAGAAGCCCACCGCCATCAGCTCCGCCAACTGCCACCTCGACGCCTTCGGGCTGGCCTTCGACATCCGCACGGCGAACGGCGAGCCCGCCCACACCGCGTGCATCGGCTTCGGGCTCGAGCGCTGCACCCTGGCGCTCTTCGCCACCCACGGCCTGGACCCCGAGCGCTGGGCCCTGGAGGTCCGCGAGCCGTTGGGCCTGGCCTGATGGCCCGCATCCGCGACCTCGACCCGGCCACCTACGTGCGCCACGCTCTGCACACCCGCGAGCGCAGCTGGGCCGAGACCAACTGCTACTCCGACGTGGTCATCGAGCTGCTCCACGGGCTCGGCTTCGAGCCCCTGGCCGCGCTGCCCTTCACGCTCGCCATCGACTTCGACGTGGACCAGTGGACCTTCTTCAAGTTCCCGCACGCCGACGTGGAGGAGCTCTTCGGCCTGGGCTTCCACGAGCTCGCGCCCTGGAAGCCGCTGGCGGTCCACGTGCACGACCACGTGGCCGGCGGACGACCGGTGCTCGTGGAGCTCGACAGCTTCTTCCTGCCCGACACCCAGGGCACCGCCTACAAGCTGGCCCACGTGAAGTCCACGGTGGCGGTCAACGCCATCGACCTCCGCGCCGAGACCATGGAGTACTTCCACAACCAGGGCTACTACGCGCTCTCCGGGGCGGACTTCCGCGACGTGTTCCAGACCGCCGGCCTGGTGCACCCGCGCATGATGCCGCCCTACATCGAGTTCGTGAAGCCGCTCCCCCGGCAGCGCCCGCTCCGTGGGGCAGCGCTCGTGGAGGCGTCCGCTGCGCTGGTGAAGAAGCACCTCGGGCGCGTCCCCGAAGCGAACCCGTTCCACACCTACCGACCGGTGCTGGAGCGCGACGTGGCCTGGCTGCTGCAGCAGGATCTCGAGGTCTTCCACGACTACAGCTTCGTCACCCTCCGTCAGCTGGGCGCCTGCTACGAGCTGGCCGCGGCTGGGCTGGGGTGGCTGCACGAGCAGGGGGTCGACGGGCTGGCGGAGGCGGCCACCGAGCTCGACGCCATCTCCAAGGGTGCGAAGGCCCTCCAGATGAAGCTCGCGCGCTCCGTCATGCGGAAGAGGCCCCTGGACCTCGCCCCCTTCGACGGGATGGGCGAGCGCTGGGATCGCGCCATGACCCTGTTGGGCGCGTGACCCTCACCGGCTGGGAGCGCGCGTCGGCCGACGGGACCACGGTCATCCACCGGTGCCACTTCCCGGGCGCGGCCGGCGACACGGCCGTGCTGCGCTTCGACGGCCTGGCCACGCTCTGCCGGGTCGTGCTCAACGGACAGGAGCTCGGACGGACGGCGAACATGCACCGCGCGCACCGCTTCGAGGTCGTGCTCGAAGCAGACAACGTGCTCGAGGTGCTGGTCGACCCGGTGCAGACGGCGCTCGAAGGCCGCCGCCCCAGGCCCCGCTGGAAGACCGCGCTCGTCAACGACCAGAAGCTCCGCTTCGTGCGCACCGCACTGCTCGGCCACCTCACCGCCTGGGGACCCGATGCCCCGCCAAACGGGCCCTGGCGAGCGGTGCACCTCGAGCCGGTGCAGCCAGCCTGGCGGGTGACGGCGGGCGCGACGTGGCTTCGGGTGCAGGGCGCCGGGGGCGCGGTGCTCGACCTCCTCGGTCGCACGTGGCGCCTGGCGACCGACGACGAGCGCCTGGAGCTGCCCGACGCCCCCCGCTGGTGGCCCCACACGCTCGGGCACCCCACGCGGGTGCCCTGGACGCTCCGCCTGGGTGAGCGCGTCGAGCGCGGACACGTCGGCTTCCGCCACGTGGGGCTGGTGGACGAGCAGCTCCGGGTGAACGGCCGACCGATCTTCTGCCGAGGTGCCTGCCTCGTGACCCTCGACGACGCGGGCGTGCAGGACACCCTGGCGACCGCGCGGGACGCTGGCCTCAACATGGTCCGCGTGGTCGGCACCACCAGCTACGCGAGCGAAGCGTTCTACGAGGCCTGCGACCGGCTCGGGCTGCTGGTGTGGCAGGACCTGCCCTTCGCCAACCTCGACTACCCCTTCGACGATCCGGACTTCGTCGCCGAGGTCGACGCGGAGCTCGAAGACGCCCTGACCCGACTCGCCAGCCACCCCTCCCTCGCCTTGATCTGCGGCGGAAGCGAGGTCGACCAGCAGGCGGCCATGCTCGGCGTGCCGCCCCAGCCGGCGCCGCTGCTGGCGGAGGCGTGCGCGCTGCAGGCACCCGGCGTGCCCTACGTGCCCAACTCGCCCACCGGGGGGCCGCTCCCCTTCTCCACCCGCACCGGCGTCACCCACTACTGGGGGGTGGGCGCCTACCGCCGAGACCTGAGCGACGTGCGGCGTGCAGCCGTCCGGTTCACCTCGGAGTGCCTGGGCTTCTCCAACGTCCCGAGCGCCGGCGCCACGCCAAGGGTCCCGCCCCACCACCCCGACTGGAAGGCCGGCGTGCCCCGCGACGCCGGCGCCGGCTGGGACTTCGAGGACGTGCGCGACCACTACCTGCGGGCGCTCTTCGGCGTCGACCCGGTCGCCCTGCGCAGCGCCGACCTGCCCCGCTACCTCGCCTGCTCGCGGGTGGTGACCGGGGAGCTGATGCTCCGGGCGTTCGCCGAGTGGCGCCGCGCGGACAGTCCGTGCCAGGGCGCGCTGGTGTGGTGGCTGCGGGACCTGCGGCCCGGTGCGGGCTGGGGCGTGCTCGACGACCAGGGCGTGCCCAAGCCGGCCTGGTGGTACCTCCGGCGCGCCTGGGCCGACCGCGCCGTGCTGCTCACCGACGAGGGGCTCGACGGGGTCGAGCTGCACGTGCACAACGAGCGCGACGAAGCCCTGGCGGGCCGCGTGGTGCTCAGCACGTGGCGCCGCGGACGCCGGGTCTTCGCAGGCGAGCGCGACGTGGCGATCGACCCGCGGGGCACGCTCACGCTGTCGGGTGACCAGCTCCTCGGCAGCTTCCAGGACCTGGCGTGCGCCTACCGCTTCGGCCCACCGAAGCACGACGCCGTGGTCGCTCAGCTGTTCGTGAACGAAGCGCTGGTGCACCAGGACGTGCTCTTCCCGGGCGGGCTGGATCTGGCCGTGCTCGACGACGTGGCCCTGTCGGGCGAGGTGGTCGTCGACGGCGACGACCGGCTGGTCACGCTCCGGAGCGACAAGCTCCTGCAGGCGGTCACGGTCGAGGCCCGAGGCTGGAGCGCGGACGACGACCACCTCCACCTCGTGCCCGGCACCGATCGGCAGCTCCGCTTCACCGGCTCCGGGCGCTTCAAGGCGCGCTTCACCGCGCTCAACACCGAGCAGGCGCTCACGCTTCGCGGATGACGCCGGGGCTCAGTGGGGGATCACCCGGATGCCGAAGCGCTCCCGGATCTCGTTCAGGGGCGTGTCGAGCCAGGCGTCGTTGTCCCAGAACGGCCACGGCTCCCGCATGCGGAAAGAACGCCACAGGCTGAGCAACATGCCGGGCACCGACAGCACCGTGGCGGTGACCATCGTGACGAAGCCGGCCTCCACGAACACCGCCTTCGCCTCGGGCAGCTCCGCGTAGCGCAGGTACTCGCGCAGCGTGCAGTCGGTGCCGAAGATGCAGAACAGGTCCGCGAGCGGCTCGCCGCGCACCGTGGTGTCGCACCCGAAGACCACGTGGCCGATGTCGTGGCTGCGGAAGAGGTCGGCGACCCACTTCTCCGCGTTGTCCTCGGTGATGAGTCCGTCGATGCCCGCGTAGTAGGCGTCCAAGGCCTCCCGCAGCGTCTGGGTGCAGTCCTGGTCGAGGTAAGCGAGCGCCATGGATGCAGTCTACGCCGTGGCCGGAGCGAGCGGGGGGTACGATGCGGCCATGAACTGGTCCGCACGTCTCGCCGCCTGGGGGGCGCTCCTCTTCCTCCTCGGCGCCGTCACGGGGGGCTACGGCGCGTCCGCGATGGCCGGCTGGATCTCGGCCGACGTGCACATGGCCCTCGGGGCCCACGTCAACGGGCTGCTCGGCGGGCTCTGGCTCGCGGCCCTGGGCTGGAGCCTCGCGTTCGTCCGCCTCTCCGACGGGCAGCTCCGCGCGATGGCCCTCACCGCGATCGTCGCCGCCTACGCCAACTGGTTCATCACCGGCCTGAAGGCCCTCTGGGGTGTGCACGGCGTGGTCTTCGGCGGCAGCACGGCCAACGACCTGGTCGCCGTCGGGCTCCACGTCTTCGTGGTCCTGCCCACCCTGGTCAGCGCCTCCCTCTGGGCCTGGGGCTTGCGCCACCAGCTACGGGCTTGAACGCTCCTGCGCGAGCCAGCCGGCCAGGGCGCCGAGCGCCAGCCCCGACAGGCCGAACCACACGCCGCCCAGCGAAGCCAGCAGGCTGACGAGCACGGCGCCCGCGCCGACCAGCACCGCGGAACCGCGGAACCGCGCCACGTAGGCCACGCCGAACACGATCCAGGCCAACACCGCGTCGACCCAACCGGGCGCTTCCCAGGGGAACGCCTCGTCGAGCAGGGTCTCCACGATCTCGCTGTGCGCGACCGGGGCGGGTTGCCGACCGAAGCGGCTGAGCACGCGGTCGGCCTTGCACGCTCCGATGAAGACCACACGACCCTCGGCCTGGGCCCACGCCGCCGGCTCGTCCCAGTGGAGGAAGGGCACCTCGTAGGGCATGAAGAGCACGGGACCCGTGTGCGGCAGCACCGCTGCGCCGCCGGTGTGCAGCGCATAGGCCGCGACGCTGAGCGGCTGCTCCGCCGCTGGCGGGGCGCCGAGCACCATCGACAGCCAGGCCGTGGTGTCCATCTCGATGGTGCCCGAGGGCTCCGCGAAGGGCGCGCCGTCGCCCGTCCGCGCAAAGAGCGTGAAGCCGCTCGAGGCCGCTTCCCGCAGGGCAGCGTCGCTCTCGTGGGGAGCGGACAGGTCCGCCGTCACCGCCACGACCGTCGCGCCCGCCTCGTGCAGCGCGCGCACTCGCTCGGGGAGGCCGCCGCGGTAGTCGGCGATCTCGTCCGGCGTCTGGGCCGGGAGGCACATGGTGGCGGTGTCCTCGCCGGACAGGGTCTGCCAGTGCCGAACCCACTTGCCCATGACCAGGGCGTCCACCGGGTTCTGCCGACCGACGAGCGCGACGAGCAACGGCACGAGGGCGAAGGCCAGACGACGCATCGGACTCCCAGGGCTGCCGACCATTGTAGGCCGGGGGGACCGTTCAGCCGACCGTGGCCCGGATCCGTCCATGGCTGGCTTCGAGCAGCCGGGCCGCGAGGGCCTCGGCCTCGGCCGTGGGCACCGAGTAGGTAGCGCACACCCGGGCGCCGTAGTCCGACCGCGCGGCCACGATCCCCTCCCGGGCGACGAAGGCCTCGAGCAGTCCCAGGTCGGCGTACGCGCAGCGCACCACCACGTCGAGGGTGGGGACCACGGTTCGGACCGAGACCTGGTCCAGCACTGCTGCAGCGGCCCCACCGTAGGCCCGGACCAGGCCACCCACCCCGAGCTTCGTGCCGCCGAACCAGCGGGTGACGGTCACGACGGCGAAGGTCAGGTCCACACCGGTCAGGGCGGCGAGGATCGGCTTGCCGGCCGACCCGGACGGCTCTCCGTCGTCGCTGGAGCGCGTCGTGCCCCCGTCCTCGCCCACCCGCCAGGCCCAGCACACGTGCCGGGCGCTGTGGTGCTCCCGGCGAACGGCGTCGACATGGGCCATGGCGGCCTCGGCGTCGGCGCACGGGGCGACGTGCGCGAGGAAGCGAGAGCCCTTGATCTTCGGGATCTCCAGAGCGAGCGGTGCCTCGGGGGTGCGGTAGCTCAGAGAGCGGCCCACCACGCCACCAGCTCGTCCAGCTCCTGGTCGCTCAGGGAGTGCCCACCGCCGTACACCCGGAACTCGGGTGCGGGGTAGCCGGCGGCCTCCACCGCCTGCGCGTCCTCCTCCACCATCTCGGGGGGCCGCGCGGTGTCGTCCTCGCCCGTCGAGAACCAACCCTCGGCCAGGTTGTCGCCCATGCCTGTCGGGAAGGCCCCACCGTGCAGCGAGGCGTAGAAGCCGAAGCGCTCGTCCTGGGTGGCGTAGTACGGCGCCGAGCTCCCGCCGCCGGAGAAGCCCGCCGCCCACCAGCCGTCGGGGGTCAGGGTGAGGCCCTCGGTGGCCGCCAGCTCCTCGATGCAGGCCGCGGTGTGGTCCACGTCCTCGGTGATCTCGCCCGGCTCGGTGCCCACCTCCCAGGTGACCTGCCCGCTCGGGCTCACCCGCGAGTCGGGCGCCACGATCGCGAAGCCGCCCGCCTCCGCCCAGGGGGTGAGCTGGAACAGCATGCCCGCGCCGTCGCCGCCGGTGCCGTGGTAGAGCACGAGCACGGGGATCGGGGCGACGTTCCACGAAGGCGGCAGGTACCAGGCGCCGTGCCGGCCGGCGCTGTTCTCGGTCGTGAAGTTGCCGGTGGCGGCGTCAGCAGGCTCGACCGAAGCGGTGTCGGGTTTCGAGGCCGTGTCGGTGGAGGTAGACTGGAGCCCGGTGTCGTCTGCGGGGCTGCAAGCGAGCGCAACGAGGAGCATGACGAAGCTTAGCGTACTGATGCTGATGGTCGCCTGCGAGCCGACAACGCTCGTCTCGGAAGGCGACCTCGTGCACGAGTGGGAGGTCGCGGACGACGCACCGCCCATCCCCTACGGCTTCTGGGGCCTCAACGGCTTCCAGACGCCGAACGGCCTCGCCGACGTCCGCGACCGCTTCGGCATGACCGCGTTCCACACCTCCACCCGACACCCCAACTACGCGGTGACCGACCTGCTCCCGATGGTCCGCGACGCGGGGCTCGTCGTGAACCTCCGCCTGGTGGGCGGCCACGAGTACTACACCGACGATCAGGGCGACTTCAGCCTCTCGATGTGGGAGACGATGCTCGACGCCTGGCGCGACGACCGCGTGCAGGAGTTCATCGACGACGGCACCATCGCGCACCACATGCTGCTCGACGACATCTACGAGTTCGAGGGCGAGCCCCCCACCGGCGACGAGCTCGACGCAATGGGCGAGCTGAGCCAGGAGGTCCTGCCGGGGCTCTCCACGATCGTGCGCTCCGAGGCTTCCGACATGCCGCGCCCCTCGTCCGGCGCCTACGCCTGGGTCGACGCCTGCGTGAACCAGTACGTGGCGCGGCACGGCGACGTCGAGTGGTACGCGGCGGAGCAGATGGAGGCGAGCCAGCGGCTGGGCCTCCAGCTGATCATGGGGCTCAACATCGCCAACGGCGGCGACGGTTCCAGCGACCAGCCCGGCTGGTCCGAGGGCAACTGGGCGATGAGCGCGGAGGAGATCGAGCGCTACGGCTACGTGCTCACGGGCGTCGACGGCTCGGTCATGTTCCTGAACTGGGAGTACGACGGCGAGGAGCCGTGGTCCGACGGCTCGGTGGGCACGGACTACTTCGACCGACCGGCGCTGGTCGATGCGCTGGCCGATCTCGCGGAGCGCACGGCAGGCCGCGGCGGATAGCCAGGGCCCATGCTGCTCTTCATTGCGTGCACGGTCGTCGAACGCACGGCCATCGAGGTCCTCGACCGCGGCTACGAGCCGGAGCTCGAGGCCACGGGCCCGAGCCTCGAACCCCTCTGGGACGGGCCCGATCTCGGCCGACCGCGGCTGGAGCTTCGCCTCGACGAGGTGGCCACCGGCTTCTCCAGGCCCACCGACGTGGCGTGGCTCGGGGCGTTGCCCGTGGTCATCGGACAGGACGGCACGGCGTGGGCCGTGGAGTCGACCGACGTCCGGGAGCTCTTCACCATCCCCGTGATCCAGGTGTCCGAGCAGGGCCTGCTGGGCATCGTGGCCGCACCCGACTTCGACGCCACGGGCCGCTTCTTCGTGAACTACACCGTGGCGAGCGAGGGCAAGGAGATCTCGCGCGTGGAGGCCTGGACCCTCGACCAAGGGCACGCTCGGGCAGCGTGGACCGTGCTCGAGATCGAACAGCCGTACCAGAACCACAACGCGGGCGGCATGAGCTTCGGCCCCGACGGGATGCTCTACGTCGGCTGGGGCGACGGCGGGTTCCGCTACGACCCGCTGGAAGCCGGCCAGGACCCGAGCGGCTGGCTCGGCTCGATCCTCCGCCTGGACGTGTCGAGCGCGCCCTACACCGTGCCGGCCGACAACCCCTTCGTGGGCCAGGCGGGCGTCGCGCCGGAGACCTGGGCCTACGGTGTGCGCAACCCGTGGAAGATCAGCCACGCACCCGACGGGCGCCTGCTCGTGGCCGACGTGGGCCAGGACCTGTTCGAGGAGGTCTCGCTCGCAGAAGCCGGCGACAACCTCGGCTGGAAGGTGCGCGAGGCGCGGCATTGCTTCCAAGCCGAGACCTGCCCGGCCGAGGGTCTGGTCGACCCGATCTACGAGTACCCGCGCAGCGAAGGGCAGAGCATCACCGGCGGCTACGTGGTCACGGGAGACGCGGTGCCCGCTCTGAAGGGTCGCTACGTGTTCGGCGACTTCGTGAGCGGCCGGATCTGGGCGATCGACCTGAGCGAGCCGGACGACGCCCTGGCGTCACCCACCGCGCTGGGCCACTGGCCCATGCTGATCTCGAGCTTCGGGCGGGACCCGGCCGGCGACCTCTACGTGGTGGACTATGGCGGCGGACGGCTCCTGAAGGTGGCGGCACGTTGACCGATCCGCGCCGACAGGCCGGTGTCGGGCCCGCCGGTTGAAAGGCTGCTGACAGCGCGGCCCGGCCCGATAGCGGCAAGATGGACCATGAGGAGACACCGTGTTCATCATCGCGCTCACCGTGGCCCACGCCTACCCGGCCGACCCGGACTGGGAGCCCGCCGAAGACCTCGCGGGCGACGTCTTCACCGACACCTGCGGCGACCAGTCGCCCGACTGGACCGACCTGATCGGCGACACCACGAGCCCGCCCGTCCAGGTGGCCGACGACGGAGTCGCCCTGTGGTTCAGGCTGCGCGTCGCCGACTCGCCGGTGAGCTCCGGCGGTGACACGGCCTGGCGGCCGATGGTGTGGGGGGTGCTGCTGGAGACCAGCCCCGGTGACGAGGGCGCCTACGACTTCGCGCTGGTGCTCGACGGCAACAACGACGAGCTCCACCTGGTGCAGAACGACACGGGCAGCACCGGCTACGCGTCGGACGCGTGGGAGACCACCTTGGACACCGCCACGGCCCCGGCCGTCGCATCCGGGACCGACGGCGCTCCAGCCAGCTACGTCGCCACCGGCGACGACTACTGCGGCGGCAGCGGCACGGCGGTCGACGCCTGGATCGACCTGAGCATCGACAAGGCCACGCTGCGCAGCGCTGCAGGGGTCGCGGACCTCGACGACCTGACCGTGGTGGGCTTCACGGCCAGCTCGCTCGGCTCGCCCTCCGGCGACGGTGCGGGCTGCGACGACAGCGCCGGCGCCTGCGTCTGGAACACCGTCATCGGCTGGGAGGATTCGGACAGCACCGACACGGGCGACACGGGCGAGCGCGCGGACACGGGCGACACGGGCGAGCGCGCGGACACGGGCGACACCGGTGAGTCCACCGACACGGGCGACACCGGCGAGTCCACCGACACCGGCGAGACCACCGACACCGGCGAGCCCACCGACACCGGCGAGACCACCGACTCCGGCGAGACCACCGACACCAGCGAGACCACCGACACCGGCGAGACCACCGACTCCGGCGCCCCCCCCGACACGGGCGACCCGACCGACACCGGCGACCCGACCGACACCGGCGAGACCACCGACACCGGCGCCCCCCTCGACACCGGCGAAGCCGTGCTCGCGAGCTACATCGGCGGCACCCTCGGATGCTCGGCGGCACCCGCGAGCGGCCTGTGGGCGCTCGGCCTCTTCGGACTCCTCCGGCGACGCCGAGCGGGAGCGCGCGCGGGCGAATGCCGCCGAAGCCAGAGCGTCCACCCGTCGCGGCGGTGTCTGAAGTAGGCTCGCCGCAGCGGAGACGCCGTGCACATCCTCCTGTCCCTGCTCGCCTGCACCGGCGACCAGGAGTTCACGACCTACAACACGCCGCCGAGCATCGCGCTCTCGGCCCCCGAAGACGGCGCCAGCTACTCCGAGGGGCAGCTCGTCACGATCACCGCGATCGTCTCGGACGACCAGGACGACCCCGACACGCTCTTCGTCGGCCTCGGCACCGACCTGAACGGCGCGTTGGACGAGGGGCAGCTCGCCGACTCCGACGGCGTGGTCAGCTTCACCACCGCGAACCTGGTCGCCGGCACCCACGCCCTGACCGCGGTGGTGATCGACAGCGAGGGGGAGTCGGTCACCGACGCGCTGACCTTGATCGTGCAGGCCACGGCCGACGCCCCCAGCGTGCAGTGGGAACACCCCGACGGGGAGGAGTTCGGCCTCGAAGGCGAAGACTTCGAGTTCGAGGTGATCGTCAGCGACGAGCAGGATGCGCCCGACGCGCTCACGGTGAGCCTGTCCACCGACCTGGGCAAGACCGCCTTCTGCGAGCCCGTCCCCAGCAGCATCGGGGTGGCGAGCTGCGAGGTCGAGCTGGACATCGGCGAGCACACCCTCACCGCCAGCGCCACCGACACCGACGGCAACGTCACCCACGCCACCGTGGACTTCGACGTCTTCAGCCTCGCCAGCCAGGACTGGGACGGCGACAGCTACAGCGCCGACGACGGCGACTGCGACGACACCGACGACTCGATCTACCCGGGCGCAGAAGAGTTCTACGACACCGACGACGACGACTGCGACGGCACCGTGGACGAGGGCACGGTGGCCTACGACGACGACGGAGACGGCGAGACCGAGCTCGACGGCGACTGCGACGACGACGACGACGACAACTGGTCGGCCGGCACCGAGGTCTGCGACAAGGCCGACAACGACTGCGACGACCGGATCGACGAGGGCACGAGCTGCGCCGACGACGACGGCGACGGCTACACCGAGCTGGACCTCGACTGCGACGACAGCGACGCCAGCGTGCACCCCGACGCCGAGGAGACCGGCAACGTGGTCGACGACGACTGCGACGGCACGGTCGACGAGGGCACCGAGCTCTACGACGACGACGGCGACTGCTTCTGCGAAGACCCCAAGGGGCTCGGCTGCTCCGGCTCCGACGAGTCCACCTGCGGCACGCTCTACGAGGGCGACTGCGACGATGCCGACGCGGAGATCCATCCCGACGCCGAGGAGCTCTGCGACGGGATCGACAACGACTGCGACGGCACCGAGGACGAGGGCGACGCCGGAGACGCCACCAGCTGGTACGCGGATGCCGACAGTGACGGCTACGGGGACCCAGACGACGGGATGACCGCGTGCGAGGAACCCAGCGGCTACGTCGAGGACTCGAGCGACTGCGACGACAGCAACTCCACCATCAACCTCGCGGCCAGCGAGACCTGCGACAGCGTGGACGAGGACTGCGACGGCAGCGTCGACGAGGGCGCGCTCACCACCTACTACGCCGACGCCGACGCCGATGGTCACGGCAACAGCGCCGACACCACCGAGGACTGCTCGACCCCCTCGGGCTACGCCACGGTCGGCGGCGACTGCGACGACAGCGACGCCGAAGCCCACCCCGACGCCATCGAGGTCTGCAACGGCATCGACGACGACTGCGACGGCGACACCGACGAGGACGACGCCGACGACGCGAGCACCTGGTACGAAGACGGCGACAGCGACAGCTACGGCGACCTGACCAGCACGGCGGTCAGTTGCGACGCGCCGAGCGGCTACGTGGCCGACGCCACCGACTGCGACGACACCAACTCCACCATCCACCCGGCCGCCACCGAGACCTGCGACGGCGAAGACGACGACTGCGACGCCGCGACCGACGAGTCCACGGCCGTGGACGCCAGCACCTGGTACGCCGACGCCGACACCGACGGCTTCGGCAACAGCGCCGCCACCCAGGTCGCCTGCAACGAGCCCAGTGGGTACACGGTCGACGCCACCGACTGCGACGACACCAACGGCACGGTCTTCCCCGGCGCGACCGAGACGTGCAACGAGACCGACGACGACTGCGACAGCAGCACCGACGAGGGGGTGACCACCACCTGGTACGCCGACGTCGACGGCGACGCGTACGGCGACGCCTCCGACAGCGAGGAGGCCTGCACCGCGCCGGCGAACACCAGCACCGACGCCAGCGACTGCGACGACGCCGACGCCGACGTCAACCCCGCCGAGACCGAGCTCTGCAACGACAAGGACGACGACTGCGACGGCGACACCGACGAGGACGACGCGGCCGACGTCGACACCTGGTACCGCGACGGCGACAGCGACGGCTACGGCGACCCCGACACCAGCCAGGACGCCTGCGACGCGCCCACCGACTACGTCGACGACGACAACGACTGCGACGACACGCTCGGCACGGTCTACCCGGGTGCCGACGAGCTCTGTGACGGCATCGACAACGACTGCGACGGCACCGAGGACGAGGACAGCTCCGCCGACGCGGGGGTCTGGTACGTCGACGGCGATGGCGACGGGTTCGGCGAGGCGGGCACCAGCCAGTCGTCCTGCTCGCAGCCCAGCGGGTACGTCGGCAACGCCACCGACTGCGACGACGACAACGCCGCGGTGAACCCCGACGCCACCGAGACCTGCAACGAGGTCGACGACGACTGCGACGGCACCGAGGACGAGGACTCGGCGAGCGACGCCGCCACCTGGTACCGGGACGCCGACAGCGACGGCTACGGCACGTCGAGCACCACCGACGTCGCGTGCGACAGCCCGAGTGGCTACGTCGCCGACGCCACCGACTGCGACGACACGGCGAGCGACGTGAACCCGGGCCAGACGGAGTCCTGCAACGACGTCGACGACGACTGCGACAGCAGCACCGACGAGGACGCGAGTGACGCGTCCACCTGGTACGCCGACGACGACAGCGACACCTACGGCGACGCGTCGGTGACCCAGGACGCGTGCGACCAGCCGGCGGGCTACGTCGCGGAGGCCACGGACTGCGACGACACCAACTCGACGATCCGGCCCGACGCCACCGAGACCTGCGACGGTGAAGACGACGACTGCGACGGCAGCATCGACGAAGCCAGCGCCGCCGACGCCGACACCTGGTACCTCGACAGCGACGCCGACGGCTTCGGAGACAGCTCCGCGAGCACCGTCGCGTGCGACGAACCCAGCGGCTACACGGCCGACGCCGGGGACTGCGACGACGCCGACGCGAGCGTGAACCCCGACGCCACCGAGGCGTGCGGCGGGGGCGACGAAGACTGCGACGGGTCCACGGACGAGACGAACGCCTACGGCTGCACCGAGTACTTCTACGACTACGACGACGATGGCTACGGCAGCGAGACCGTGGCCAGCCGGTGCACGTGCTCCACGAGCGGCCACTACGACCCGACCAACGACAACGACTGCTACGACAACAACGACGACGCCTACTACGGGTCGACGTCGTGGCACACCACCGACCGCGGGGACGGCAGCTACGACTACGACTGCGACGGCGTCGAGGAGGAGCGCTACACCGACGCCTACTCGTGCAGCCCTCTGGGTTTCTGCCTCGACAGCACGACCTACGACGCGGGCTGGACGAGCAGCACCCCTGCGTGCGGTGCGAACGGGGTGTGGGGGACCTCGTGCGACTGGGGCGTGAGCGGCTTCTCGATCTGGTGCGACGCGGCGTCGCGGAGCGCCAAGGCGCAGGAGTGCCGGTAGGCGACGGTCAGCGGGTCGGCCGCGGCGCGACCTGCTCCTCGATGGCGGGCGGCAGGCGAACATACATGGCCTCACCTTCCATCGTGCCCGCGCTGAGCGCCGTTCCCTGCGCCGGCGGTACGGCTGCTGCATACACGCCCACACGAGCCCCCGGATGGACGAACCCGAGCATCGTGGCATCACCGGTCGACTCGTTGACGACGCCACCTGTCGTGAACCAGCCATCCTCCGACGTGGCATCGCCGTAGTAGACGCGTGTTCCATCGGATGGTGCGACGCTCACGATGGCTCCGCCGATCAGCTCGGTCTCCTCGGGCACAGTCGCTGAGACCGCAGCACCGAAGATGAACCCCGACGCCACAAGGGCGTCGTCCTGGTAACCAGCGCGCGCCAGATGCTCGTCCAGCTCACCAACAGTCTCCGTCGTGGCACTCATGGCCGGAAGCGTGAACACCTCTCCATAATCCAGCTCAGTTGTCACAACGGGATCCACCAGCGTGCTGATGCGAAACCAGTCGTCCGACGTCGAGGCCTCGCAGTCGTCTACGATGAGCGCGACCCCCCGCGTCGATGTCGTCGAGATCCCAGAGAGCTCGTAGACGCCATCGGCGCTCGGGCGTACCGGGTCCGAGATGGCTTGAGCGGGTCCTTCACCGTCAAAGAGCAAGGCGGGATCGGCTACCGTCACGCACAGATCGGACTGGCCGACCACCACCTCGCCACTCACCGCGTCCCGGACCTCGCCGGTGAGCGTGAACCCCCACCTCGGTTCGCTGGTGTCAACAGCATGGGCGCAACCAACCACTGACGTAGCCGCAGACGTGACAAGAAGAGCCGGTCCCCGCAGCCGCGCCACTGTGGCGAACATGGAGCGTCCGTTGATGCTGCCACCCAACAGGCTCACGCCGGGTCCCAGCAGGAGGTGGGCGCGGTACTCGTCGCACAACACTCGTGCTCGGTGGCGACCGGATACCGATCCCACACGAGCTGTCTGAAGCGATTCGACAGCGCCGCCACGATGGCCTCCTCGCCAACGTCATCAAACCCGGTTGCCAGGTACCAGGAGGAATGGAGTCCGGTCTTGACGAAGTGGTGGAGTACTTCGTGGACAAAGAGGAAGCCAATATACGTGACAACGCACGCCCTCGCGGAGTCTGATTCAGCGTAGTCGACCGAAGCGTTCGCCAGGAATCGTCTGTTCCAATAGATAGTGTAATGGCTGTCGCCGTAGCCGTTGTTCCATGCCTGACGCCAGTCATTATCGCCGCCATCCTTGCACCTCACCTCCAGCTTTACCGGCACGTAGCGTGTGTTCCAGTCTCGGTATTGCCAATTGTAGAGCCCCCTGAACACGGCGAGGAGTTCATACACCTGGGTTTCGTTGAGGTACGCCGTGCCTTCCGCAGCGCGTTCGTCCTCGATCGCCGTCTCTAGGAGATCGAGATTGCTATACACGAGGCACCATGCCTCCTTGAGGACGGACTCATATCCTTCGCAGTCTGTGAAATAGAACGCGCTGTCGACGTACGACTGCTCCGTACTTGATGTTGCGGTGCAGGTAGGCGCCACCCAAGACCCCGCTGGCACCGGCGTTGGTGGCGGCGTCCATGCGGACCCAACGTGCTGGCCGACCCGCTGCCACCCTGTGCCGCGGTTGAATTCACCGCCAGCCGTGGGAGCCGTTTGATCCGTAGGAGCCCGGCCCGACCAGACTCCGGCGGTTCCTGCATCAGCGGAAGGGCGCCGTGTCATCGCACCGGCCTGCCGCCACACAAAGATGCTTGAACCATCGTAGCGCCATCCCTTGCTGACCGCGCCTTGGCTCCGCGTTCGCGCGCCGAGATGAAACGGGAACGGGAATGCTGAACCGCCGACCACGTCGATCCCGTTGCGCAGATCCGTGGAACGAGCGATCCGGGTCGAAGCGAGCAGGTCCATGTGGGCATCCGTCCGGACGCCCTCGCCCTGCGTACTCTGCCGGTCGACGATCACCATCGATCAGCGCCGGATGCCGGTGCTGGTGGACACGTTCCCGGGCAGGTTCGTACCCGTTCCACAGGCGTACTGAACGCCGAAGCGCACCCACATCTTGGCCGTCAACGTGGGGCTCAGCTCGCCGGTGCAGACCTCCTGATCGCCGCTTCGCCAGGTGTCGAAGGTGGTGGACCAGGCGTCCGGCACCTCCGGACTCGTGGCCGCGGTCTGGTACGCCACGCGCGTCTTGAACTGGGAATGGGCACCCGTCACGATCAACGCCATCTTCACCTTCTGGGCCAGGATAGCCGGCAACCAGCCGGTCACGGGCCAGTAGTAGTCGCTGGTGTCTGGAGCCAGGAGCTCGCTGCTCGCCGTGCCGATCATCTGGCCGCATTGGTGGTAGGCGCATTGAAGGGCCAGATCACCCTGGGTGTAGATGTCGGCGGTCACCGACTTGTAGGCCACGCCGAAGCGCACCCACATCTTGGCCGCCGTGGCCGACGCGATGCTCTCCTCGCCGGTGCAGGACTCACCATCGTTCACGAAGGCCGAATCCAGGAGCGTTGGCGCATCCGGTACGTTCACCCGGACCGCAGCTGTCTGGTAGCAGAACTGCACGCTGAAGTTGCTGTCGGCGTTCTGACGTTTCAGCGTGGCGATGACGTCGTCGAGGCCCATGCCCGACATCCAGTCGGTCAGCCACAGGTAGGTGACCGACCCGATCTCGGTGCTGGGGTGGACTTGGAACTCGGCAGTAAGGCTTCCGCAGGCCATGATCGTCTCCTTGATGAACGCCGTTGTGGCAAGGCCTTCGGAGAGCGAAACGTCCCCCCCAGGCCAACCAAGGCCTACTCTCTCTCTCTCTGTCAAGCAAGAATCTCGGCAGCGCGGACACCCAGCGGTCATCGTCTGGGTCTTCTGCTACTGCGTGGGCTTCTTCCGCCTGTGGCCCGCCTTGGCCACGACCTCCACGTAGAACGAGCACACCTCGCCCGCCGGGTGCACGCCAAGCTCAGCCGCCTCGTCGCCAGCGCCAGCCGATGCGGGCCCCACTTCTGTACGTTTCTGCAGAAGTGGACCGGCGACGGCCCGCGCACGAGGGCCGAATTGACGCGAGAAAATTCGCAACTAACTGAAATTACTCCACTCATCTCCGCCGACGTCGGCCACCACCCCGCTCTCGGCGACCTTCTCCGCTCTCCCGGACCTCCACCGGCGCGCCGACCCGGCCGGTGTCGGCCGGGGGCGCCGGGGGCGCCGGGGGCGCCGTCACGCTCACGCGGTCCGGCTCCGGCGCCTCCGTCTCGGCCTCCATCCGCGCCACCTGCTTCGCGATCACGCGCTTTGCGGCCGCCACGATCGCGCTCGCCGCGACATCCTGCTCGGCCAGGTCGTCCGCAGCCGCCTCCCACGCCGCCACCAGCTCCTCTTCGGTCGCAGCCGCCGCCTCGGTCTTCTCCTTCTTGAGCGACGGCAGCCCGTAGTGCTCGCGCACCGCATGCACCACGTTCGCCCAGGTGCAGTTCAGCACCTCGCTCGGCGGTGACGTCGCGTTCGGTCCCGCCTCGTCCCGGGCGGCGAGCACCCTGCGCGCGGTGCCCATTCGCTGACGCACCAACGACTCCGAGCAGTCCCAGCGCGCTGCCCACCCGTCGATGACCTCCTGCTGCTGCCGGTAGGGTGTCGCCGCCACGCGCGCCGCCACCTCGCGACCGTCCGCCAGCCGGCACAGGTTCGCCCGCACCTTCGCCGTCACCACACCACCGTGCCAGCTGCCCACCACGTCGTCGGGCACCTCGCCCATCGGGTGCCCCTCACTCAGCGCATCGAGCTCGTCGAACAGGTCCACGCGCCATCCCTCCCGCCGATCCTACACTCTCGCCATGAGTGAACTGCTCCCCACGCTACCGGGGGCCGGCGAGGTGAACCCCCTGCTCGTCGACCGGGTCGTCGCGCGCCTCAACCAGGCCCACGACCGCCACGGCATGGCCCTCTTCCTCGACCTCGGGCGCATCGTCGTCGACATGCTCTTCGAGGGCGACGCCCGAGCCTTCGAAACCCGAGCGGCAGCGCACAGGTCCTTCGCGGCGGTGCTCGTCGACGCCGGACTCCGACCCACACCCGACGCCGTGAAGCAAGGCGGGCGTCTGGTCCACCTGATGGCCCACCTGCCCGCCGAGGTCAGCCGCGCGCTGAAGTTCACCCACCACAGGATGCTCCTGGCCGTCGACGACACCGCGACGCGCGTGGAGCTCGCCGAGCGCGCGGCCGCCGAGGGTTGGACAACGCGTGTCCTGCAGGACGAGGTCGCGCGCCTGGCCCTCGCCAGGTCGAAGCCGCGAAGGGGTCGGCGCTCCCTCCCGCCCAGGGTGCGGGGCCTGCGCTCGATCTCGAGGACCCTCGACGCCGCCCTGGGCGCGCCGCTGGATGCGGCGACCCTGCGCCCCGAGCACGTGCCCGAGGTGGTCGAGCGGATCGAAGACGCGATCGCACGGCTCCAGGAGCTGCTGTTGGACGTGGCGAGGTTGCATCCGGAGGACTCGGATGAGTTGCCCGACCGTGGTGGGCCCACAGAGTTGTGATCACACCCCGGGGCCTACCCGTAGAGTTCGTCCAAGCCGATCCACCGGACCCCCAGCTCCCGCTCCCGCTCCGCCGGTACCCCCTCTCGAGCGAACACCCGCAGCCCGATGGTCGCGCCCCGCGGGTTCGGGAACCGCTCCGCACGCCTGCGAAGCTCGGCGACCACCGCGGCCGGCGATTCTCGCACGAGGTGAGGCATCTCGACGGGAGCTTCCGGGTCTGGTCGGGCCGGTCTGGGTCCCCCACGGCTCGATCGGGCAGCGTTCATAAGGGCGAGACGGGGACTGGCTGGGCGTCGGGCGCAGCTGTCCCCGCCAACCGCCTCGCCGGGCCGCGGCAGCTCAGCCCGCAGCGGCGGCGGGCGGGGCCCTGCTGTCCTTCGTCACGCCGCGGAAGACCAGCCCGGCCGGGTAGCCCTGGATCACCCGCCACAGCTGCATCCGCTCGCCACAGCGGCGACACGC
>Ga0114932_10001313_pt1 | contig 28511 bp, 28 predicted proteins | sample 2SBtaG_2_FD_87286 | JGI IMG/M metagenome (GOLD analysis project Ga0114932, IMG submission 87286) | Deep subsurface microbial communities from Kolumbo volcano to uncover new lineages of life (NeLLi) - 2SBTROV12_ACTIVE470 metaG | ecosystem: Environmental > Aquatic > Marine > Volcanic ...
TATGTTTATTTGCAGAATATCAAGAAATTGAAAAATTATTTAAAATTTTAAGAGAAACATCTTTAGGACTACTAGTAGATTTAGGTCATACCGCTGTAACATCACATTGGTTAAAATTTGATAAAGATGAATTTGTTCAAAAATGTGGTAAATACACATTTGCTCTTCATGTAAGTAATAATAACGGACTTCAAGATCAACATAGAAGTTTAACTCAAAAATGTTGGGCAATATCAAAATTAAAAAAATTCAAAAACAATCCAATAATTCTTGAAACAATGAATTTATCAATTGAAAAAATTAGACAAAATATCAACCTTGTTCAGAATTCAATTAAATAAATTATTTTAAAAAAAGATTATTATAACAAATTTTTTAGAAAATTAACATGGTTGATTACAAATCACTAGTGAATGAACATTATAAAAAACAAGCAAAGGAACACAATCTTGCATTAACCAGTACAATGCCTGATCAAAATATCAGAAAAAAAGAAATTGAAAATATGGTAAAATATTTGGAGGATGGTGAAAAATGTCTTGAGATTGGATGTGGTAATGGAGCTGCATCAGTTATGATTTCAAAAATTTGTAAATTACACTTATTGTCAATTGATTCAACAAAAGAAATGATTGAATTAGCACAACATCAATCTCAAAAAGAAATTAAAGGTGAACTTTCCTTTAAACATCAAAGTATTTTAGAATTAGATGAAAAAGAAGAATTTGATACTGTATTTACAATTAGATGTATAATTAATTTAATGAATTGGGAAGATCAAAAAATATCTTTAGAAAATATGTCAAAAAGAGTAAAAAATCAAGGAAAATTAATTTTATTAGAAGCGTTTTCAGATGGACTTGAAGAATTAAATCAAGCAAGAAAAGAGATGGGATTAGAATCAATTCCTCCTGCTTATCATAATTTACATTTAAAGAAAGATCAAGTTATTGAATGTCTTGAAGAAAATAATTTGAAATTAGTTGAAGAAAATAATTTTTTAAGTACATATTATTTTGGAACTAGAGTAATTTATCCAGCTCTAGCAAAAGCAAACAATATTGACACAGTTTTTAATTCAAAAATTGATAGTTTCTTTAGTCATTTCCCATCATATGGAAATTTTGCACATATCAAAATATTGGTTTTTAAAAAAGAAAATTAAAAGTTAGTTAAAAAGAACGTTTCCATTTTTTAATAGTATCAATAACAATTTGGCATTGTTGTTCAGTTAATCCATTTCCCATTGGTAAATTAAGGATTTTAGAATAGATATTTTCTGAATTTTTCAATTTTATATTAAAAATTTTAGAATGATATGGCTGTTTATGAACAGGTAACCAACAAATTCTAGTTTCAATACCATTTTTTTGCAAAAATTTATTTAAACTATTACGATATTTTTTTGGATTTAATATTCCAAAGAGCATGTATGGGTGTCTAGAAACAAAATCAGGAATTTTTTGAAATTCAAATTGATTTAATTCATCTTTGTATTGTTTTGCCAATTTTTCTCTATGCTGTAAAAATTGATTAATTTTTTTAAGTTGTTCAAAGATTATAATAGAATGTAAATCAGATATTCTAAAATTTAATCCAAATATTTTATGATTATATTGACCAGTATCCCCATGTGATCTAATTAATTTAGCTTTTTTTGCAATATTACTATCATTAGTAACAATACAACCCCCTTCTACTCCAGAAACGACTTTTGCCATATGAAAACTAAAAATTGTTGAGTGTCCAAAGGAACCAATTTTTTTATTTTTATATTCTGCACCAATTGCTTCAGCAGAATCTTGAATCAAAAATAAGTTTTTTTCATTTACCAAATCTTGAAAAGCGTTAACATCTATAGGCATTCCAGACACATCAACGGGCATAACTGCTTTAGTTTTTTTAGTAATTTTCTTTTTAACATAATCTACTTCTGTGTTGAAGGTTTTTGGATCACAATCTACCAAAACGGGTTTTGCACCTACAGCCAATATGGAATTTACAGTAGCTACAAAAGTGAAAGAAGGGACAATTACTTCATCACCAGGACCAATTTCATGTGCAAGTAACGAACAAATCAATGAAGATGTTCCATTATTTGTTACAATTGCATGTTTAGCACCAACATATTTACAAATAGATCTTTCAAGTTTTTCAGTAATTGGTCCCTGAGTGAGCCATTGTGATTTTAACACATCATTAATAGCAGAATGTTCTTCATTTTTAATACTAGGTTCTGCCCAAGATATTTTAATTTTATTCAATTTTTCTCACTTTTCAATTTATTATGATTAACCATTATTATTTAGATTATAGCCAAGGATTTTTTCTGCAAGTTTATTGTATTCACTAGCTTTCTCTAATGTAATTAATCCCATTTCATTTTCTATTTTATCATTTAACATTATTACGATTTGTTCAGCAATTCCTGTTTTTACTTTTAAGTATGATGGATTAAGTGAAATTGGTTCCCAATTTACACTACCTTTATGACATACAAATAATCCTTCAAGTGGTATTAGACGATAAGAATTTTTTTTCGTCATTATTTCAATTCCCCATCTACCTGCAGAATCCCAATCTGCATTATATGAAAAAGGAATATTTTTTTCAGAAATTCCAGAACCTACAAAAGATGAACCCGAAGGATGCCATGATAAACTTCCTTGTTGAAGAGATGAGAGAGATTTTGGCATGCCAATTAACTCCATTGCCATTGAAATTACATGTAAGGAATTACTAATACCCCATCTAGAATAAACTTCAGATGGATATAATTCAAAGTTTATTGTATGTACCCATTCTGTAAAAGAAAAAGTGCAAGATGTAATTCCTCCTTCTTTTTCGGTCAACTGTTTTAGCTTATGAAAACTTGGATAAACTAAACGATTGTAACCAATTCTAACAATTTGATCAGTTAATTGTTTTGAGAATGATATTAATTTTTCAGAATATAATGAACCTGGTTTTTCAATAAGAATTTTTTTCTGACCGGCATCTATTGCAATTTTAGCAGCATCTAAAAGTTGAGGAATGGGAGTTACAATTACAACAAGATCAGTCTGTTTTAATTTTGGGAGATGATGCTCATAACCGCCATGAAGAACTTGAAAATCAAATGAATTACTAAAATCAGTTGTTTCTTTATCGCTTTTTGAAATAACAGTTACATCAGTTATGTTCATTTGATGAAATGCAGTTGCATATTCCTTAGCCATAGGACCTGTTCCTACGAGAATAACTGATTTGTCTTGAAATTTTTCTTTGGAAATATTAGTTATCCAATCATAATTTTCTGTGATCATGTTATGTTATTGGACATAAAGAAACTTGTCTTTTTAACTGCTTTTTAATATGTGAATTAAATACTCTAAATAGTTCAATATGATGTACATAAGATTCATCTAATTTGGGTAAAAATGAAGTATTTTTTTCTAAAATATCCTTAGCAATTTTTGTAGTTAATTGACTTGCATGTTCATAGGTAAAATTGAATTTTTTGTTAATTTTTCCAATTTTAAATGCACTTTGATTTAATTCATCAATTACATAATTTCCAATATCAGTGGAAATAGTTACAAAAATAGATTCAGTATTGGATGGTAAAAAAGTTAGTGTAATTGATGAATCATTTTTTCCAGAACCCGTAATTGTTCCATAAAATTCATTAAACTCTTTTCCACGTTTATTTGAAAATAATTTTGGAATTAAAAATTCTCCATTAAGTTTTATTTTTGAGTCATTTGTAAACCATGAAAAAAGATCTAAGAAATGAATAGCATTAGTTCCCAAACCAGATGCTTTAGAAACTACATTAATGTTGATAAATTTAGAATTATGAATATTACGTTTAAGTTTTTTATAAGATTCAAAGTATCTTCTATTGGTATTAACCCAACCAATAGCTTTGAATAATTTCATTTGATTTAACAGATTTTCATATTCTTTTTTAGACTGACAAACAGGTTTTTCAATAAGGAATTTTTTGTTTTGTTTTTTTAATAAACTGAGAATTAAATTAACACGTCCCTGAGATAACGTAGAAATGATTACTAAATCACTAGTATGTGTCAATTGATTAAGAGAATCATACCAAAAAATTTGAAAATTATTTTGATTAAACTTAATTTCATTTAGGCGTAATTTAGCTAATTTTTTTGATTTTTCACTCTTCTCAATTACGTGAATATCTATAGGGAAAGGTAATTTAACTAATGCTTGAAGATGTCTACTTCCTATATTTCCACAACCAACAAGAATAATATTTTTTTTCACAAATTCTAAAACAAAATAAACAATTTTTAAAACTTGTTATTTGTAAATTTCATGTTTAATTTTTAAAAAATATAGCCTGAGCTGTAGGTAATGGCATCAAAATTCCAGGCTTATTTTTAAAAAATTTATCAACTGCATCCTTTGTATCTTTATGATTTTTCCACCCATAGTCATCAAATAAAATAATTCCACCACTTACCAATTTATCAAAAAAATATTCTAATGTATCAAGAGTAGGAGGAGTAGAATTAAGATCTATGTGTAAATAAACAATTGAAGATGGGGATTTTGGTTTTTTATCAAAAATATCTGGAATGTATCCTCTATGATAAATAATGATATTTTTAAATTCTTTTAGATTCTTTTTTGTTGTATCTAATTCTAATTCTGAATATCGACCTAAACTAGATGACTCACTTTTAAGCAATCCATCTTCTTTCATAGGACCCCAGGAATCATAAAGATGTAAGTGTGTCTTATCACATACATCTTGATTAGCATTAATCTCTTGTAATGTATAATAGGATGACAAACCATCTCCAACACCACATTCAACAAAATTATACTCATCAGTTGTAGAAAATGTTATTGCATGTTTAGTTGCATATGAAACAATCCAATGTCTCCACAACAGAGTATCAACATTATGAACATCTATTCCCGTAGAATGAACAACTCCAAAATGAAAATTTGTTTTAATTTTATTGCTAGTTTTATTAAATATAGAATTTGGTTCATGAATCCAGGGTGGTTCATGATTAACTTTCATACCCCAACCAGAAAATTCAGGTTTTATTGGATAAAAAATATCTCTTAATCGCAACATAAAATTTCGAAGATTTGGATGATCTAAATAGAAATTAACAAGGAATTCTTCTAAGTTTTTATTCATAAAATCTAGAAATTTAAAATCAGTATATAACTTAACTATAGTAACTGTAATCTTATATCCACAATAATTATCATTGTACAATTAGCAATATGAGTGAAAATAAGCCCAAGATAAGTATCGGATTACCGGTATTCAATGAAGAAGAATTATTAGAAAATAGAATCAAATCAATTTTAGATCAAAATTATAAAAATTTTGAAATAATTATTTCAGATAATGCATCTACAGATCAAACTGCAGAAATATGTAAAAAATATGAGAAAATAGATCCAAGAATTAAATTTTTCAGGCAGGGGAAAAATATGGGACCATACTGGAATTTTAATTTTGTTTTAGAAAATGCGCAAGGAATGTATTTTATTTGGTTTGCAGTAGATGATAATCATGAAAAAACATTTCTTGAAAAAAATTTAGAAATTTTAGAAAAAAATAAGAATGTTGTTGCAAGTATTAGTGATGTTAAATATTTTGGTAGTAATTTAAATGAGATAAATGAACATGGGATTTTTCAAAAATTTAAAAATAAATTCAAATATAGATTTGACAAACGAACAAAATTTATTCAAACTTTTCCTGCAGATGGTACTTTTAGAAAAAAAGCAACTTTGTATTTACGAATGGATAGATCAACATCACTATACGCATTGTATAGAAAAAATATTCTACAAAAATGTATGATTACCACACCATTTGCAGGTTCAGATCTTGCAATAATTTTGAATGTTTTAAAACATGGAAATATTCATGTCATTGACGAAGTGTTAATGTGGAAAAATTTGGAGGGGTTTTCAAGTAAAGGAATAATTTCATATTTAAGAAATCAAAATACGGGGAAAAGTGGAATGGTATTTATTAATTTACCATTTACAATTTGGTGTGCAAAAAATCTTGGAGTAAAAATATTTCTAAAAAATATTGATTGGTTCATAGTAATTAACATCTATGGTTTGTATTTAATTTCATCAGATGTAAATAAAATAATAAAAAGGAAGTTTAGGAAAAATGAATGAAGTAATTTTAATAGAAGGAGAAATTGATTTTAGCATTATTGATAAAAGTTTGTTCAATAATAATACATTAATAATAAGTTTTGATTTTCATGCACATAAATCATTAAAAGAAAATAATATCAAACATAAACTTGTAGAAGAATATTTCTCAGAGGTTAATAAATCAGAAATTGATCTTTTATCTTTGAAATTAGGTACATCTTGGTACAAAGACAAACGAATAAAGAAATACTTAGAATATAATGGTCTCAATTTAGGCTCGATTTTAGATTTAGAAATGCCCAGTTATTTTTTTAAAATTTTGAAACGAATTATGGGCATTAAAATAATTCTAAATAAGGAGAACCCCAAAAAAATTATTTCATACTCACTAAAAAAATATGTAGATGAATTATGTAAAGGAACAAATATTGAAACTCAATTCTTTGAAAAAAATACAACAGATGAGTTATTTTTTGATAAAATATCAATTCCACTTAATTTAGGATTTACTACTAAAAATATTAAAATTTCAAGAAAAAATTACTTTAAAATTAAAAAAAGTACTGATATAATTACTGATTCAATTTGGAAAACAAAATGCAGTAAAAATGCATTAGAACAAAATGAATCTATTTTGTTATTAGATTTTAACACAAAACTTTATGAAGATTTTTTAAAAGTATTTCCTAAATCTGATATGAATATAATTATTTTAAATCAGAGAAAACCTGCAATATGGAATTTGGAAACATTAAAAATAATTAAAAATTCTAATTGTAAAATATTATCAATTAAAGATTTTGAAAATGAACTTACAAAAAATACAAAAATATCAAAACAAAATGAATTAAACAAGAATTTAAAACAAATGTTAGAAAATGAATATTTTTTAAAAGCAATATTTGCCCATAATGATAAATCGTTTTGGGATATAATAAAAGAAGATTTCTCAAGAATAATTATTGAGAGATTTTATGAAAGTATAGAGAGATTAGTTCTAATTAATGAGATGTTTGACAAAATGAATATTAAATTTATCTTAGATTGGGCACATACAGGAACTGAAGAAAAAGAGATTAATTTTATTGCAAATAAAAAAAAGGTTTCAATTTTTTGTTTACAACACGGTATAATGACATTAAATACAAAATTTGAAAAATATCATCAAATTATGCCTGTATTACCTTCAAATAACTCAAAAATGTTGGTATGGGGTGAAATTATGAAGGATTATCTTTTAGCACATAAAGTGAATTCAGAACAGGTTACAATTATAGGAAGCCCTAGACATGATAAATTTTTTAAAAAAAAATGTCTGAGTAATAATAATACAATTTTAATTGCTTCTAATTTATTTTTTCATGTTAATTTTGATGGGAATGATACTAGAGCTATTGAAAGATTTGAATTATATCTAAAAGAAACATTGGATTACATTAAAAAAAAATCTGATAAAAAACCAATCATAAAGTTACATGCAACAGAATATTTTGATATATCTTCAATTGTTAAAAAAATTGATCCTTCAATACTAATTTACCAGCATCAAGATATTTTAAAATTAATAGAATCATGTGATATTTTAATTTCTTTAAATTATTCTACTATTCTTTTAGATTCATTAATTTTGAACAAACCTACTTTAGTATTTTTACCTGAAAAACAAAATTTTGAAGAAGAAGAGATAATAAAACAAAATGCAGTAATTTCAGTTTCAGATATTTCAGAATTGAAAATTAAAATGAAACAGATATTATTTGATAAAAATATTAGAGATGAATTAGTTTTTAACGGTAAAAAATTTATAGAGAAATATTTCTCATATCAAGGAAATTCATGTGAATTATTAGTGAATTTCCTATTAGATAAAAAAAGAAATTAATTCCATTTTTTCCAATCATAATCTGAAAAAATAGAATTTTTCATTTCATTATCATTTGGTTTCCATGCAAGATCAGCAAGTGTAAGAATTCTTGATGTTGATTCAAACAAATTTAGATGTGCTGAAGGCATATCTTTTGGTACATAGATCATACTTGGATTTTGTTCATCAGATTCAATTTCAATATAGCTTCCATCACTTTTTTTTAAAACAAATAAAACCCTTCCATGAATACAAGTAAAATAGCTATTTCTCTTAGTATGAATATGAGGTCCTTTAATTTCTCCAGGTTTAACTGAGCTAACATAAACCATTTTAGGCGTATGTTTCAATATTTTATCCCAATCTCTCCAAATTACAGTAAGAGAGCCATTGACATGATTATCAACAATGTCCCTAGTTTCATGTTTTTCTAATTTTATTTCATAAATATTATCCATACAAGTAATGAATTTAAGATCTATTTAATAAATTGAAATATTTAAAAAACAATCATAATAAATAAAAATTAAAAAATTGTAGATTATAGTAGAAAAATGGAAAATAAAATGGAAAAATGTTTAGTATGTAAGTCCATAAATTGTTTAAAAATAATTAATCAGAATTTGAGGATTTACAAATGCCAATTATGTAATGTAATATTTCTTGAAAAAGAATATCAACAACAAAAAATTGAGGCTAGTAAAACTTATTCAAAAATTGAAGAAATATATTTTAACCAAACACAAAAACATATTGAAGAAAAAATCATTAATTATTATATAAATTATCTTAGAACAAAAACAAAAATGAATTTCAAATCTGTTTTGGATATTGGAACAGGTTATGGTTATTTATTAAAAAAATTAAAAAAGTTTGGAATTATTGGAGAAGGTATTGAATCTAGCCAATTAAAAAATAAGTTAGCAGTTGAAAAAAACATTCAACAGGTTTATTTTGATGAGAATTATGAATTAAGTAAAAAATATGATTTAATTTGTTTTACTCAAGTTCTAAACTATCTTCGAAATACTAAACAAATTCTTCTTAATATTAAAAAATATCTTAATGAAGATGGATTAATTTTCATTGTAACAACAAATCCAGAATCAAAATATGTAATTGAAGATTATAGTAATGCCACTAAAGAATCATATTATTCAAATATGTTGTATAGTAAAAAAAATTTTGAAACGTTAAAGGATAATATTGGATTAGAGATAATTGATTATACTACATATAGAGAAGATATAGCAATAGACTTTATTCGAAATAATAGTGTACTAACTTTTTTTAAATATAGAATAAATCTGAAAAAACCCATGATAAAAGATCCGGAGGGTAATATAGCAATGATTTTACTGAAAAAAATAACTTAAAATGCAATATAAAATAATTTATTTTACAGAAAGACAAGGGAATTTATGAAGTTTTTAGTGACTGGAGGGTTGGGATTCATAGGAAGTAATTTTATAAAAAAATTATTCAACACAATCCCAAAGTGTTCAATTCAAAATGTTGATACAGGATTTTATGGTTCTAATGAAAAAAATTTGAACAGCATAAAAAATAATGAAAATTATGAATTCATTTCAGGGAATATACAAGATTTTGATTTAATGGATAAATTGATATCTGATTCAGATATTGTAATTAATTTTGCAGCAGAATCTTTTGTGGACAGAAGCATTGCAGATTCAAAACCATTTCTAGATTCAAATATTATAGGAACACATAATATTTTAGAAATTTTAAAAAAACAAAAAAAGAAATTAATTCACATTTCAACTGATGAGGTTTTTGGCAGTCTAAAAGATACCAGTGCAAATGAAATGTTTAGATTTAATCCATCAAGTCCATATGCATCTAGCAAAGCATGTGCAGAATTGTTAATTAATTCATTCAATATTACCTATGATTTAGATTGCATCATCACAAGATGTACAAATAATTATGGACCTCAGCAGTTTCCCGAAAAATTAATTCCCAAGACAATTTTATTAGCTCAAAAAAATGAAAAAATTCCAATTTATGGTTCTGGTAAAAATATCAGGGATTGGATTTTCGTAGATGATCATTGTAATGCAATTCTTAAAGTAATTAAAAGTGGGAAAAAAGGACAAAGTTACAATATTTCTGCAAATAATGAAATAGATAACATTACAATTGTAAAAAAAATTTTAGAATTGATAGGGAAAAATGAAGATTTGATAGAGTTTGTAGAAGATAGACCTGGTCATGATTTTAGATATAGTATGAATTCTTCAAAGATTAGAACTGAATTGAAATGGAGTGAATCAGTCAAATTTGATGAAGGATTGGAAAAAACCGTTCAATGGTATTTAGATAATCAAGATTGGTGGAAGGAATTACCCTCGATTGTATTAAATAAAAAACCATGGAAATAATTAGATTAAATGTACCATAAATAATTGTAAAAAAATGAAAGGGATAATTCTTCATGGTGGTCATGGAACTAGATTAAGACCTCTAACCCATACTGGCCCTAAACAACTTTTACCTATTGCAAATAAACCAATGTCTCAATTTGGTTTAGAATCTATTAGAGACGCAGGAATCACAGATATTGCTATAATCATTGGAGGGATTGGTTCCAAGAAAGTAAAGGAGTATTATGGAACTGGTGAAAAATTTGGAGTAAAAATTACATATGTAGAACAGGATGAACCAAGGGGAATTGCACATGCAATTTCTCTATGTAGAGAATTTATTGAGGATGAAAAATTTTTAACATTTTTAGGAGACAATATTTTACTTGATGGTATTTCTGAATATGTTAAAGAATTTGAAACAAGTGACGCTGATGCATCAATAGTATTATGTGAAGTTGAAAATCCTTCAAGATTTGGAATAGCATATGTAAATGAAGAAAAAATAACAAAAATTATAGAAAAACCAAAAGAATCATTATCAAATCTTGCTGTAATTGGAGTGTATTTATTAACACCAAAAATATTTGATGTAATAAAACGATTAAAGCCTTCATGGAGAAATGAATTAGAAATTACAGATACATTACAAATGATGCTTGAAGAAAAACAGAAAATCATCTATAATACTGTTGAAAGTAATTGGAAAGATACTGGAACTCCTGAAGATATTATTCAAGCAAACAAGATTATTTTAAATAAAATGTTACCAGTTTTTAATGGGGAAAAAGAAAAGGATGTAAAAATTTCTGGAAATGTAATTGTAGGAGAAAACAGTATTTTAAAAAAAGGATGTGAGATTATCGGCCCAGCCATAATAGGCGAAAATTGCATTATTGAAAAAAACTGTATTATTGGTCCCAATACAAGTATTGGTGATAATTCAAAAATATCTAATTCCAATATTCAAAATACAATCATTATGATAAATTGTAAGATTGATTTTGGAGGAAAAATTAGAGATAGTATTATTTCAAAAGATTCAGAGATAATGCAAAAAAATGATAACGAAAATTACAAAGTATTTCTTTTAGGAGAAGGTACAAAAATTTCACTTTAATTTTATGGAATTTATTAAAAACAAGTTAGGATGCAAAATAAGTTAAAATTAACATAACTAATATTAATATAGATCAAAAAGCAAAATTTAGAAGTTGAAATCAATAACCCTTATTCTGGCATTATTATTCGCTACAGGTTTTTTTGTATCTGATGCCTATGCATATCTTGATCCAGGAACTGGAAGTGTTTTTATTCAAGCAATCATTGGAGTACTAGTTGGTGTTGGGATCACAGTGAAGATTTATTGGTATAAATTAAAAGAGAAAATTTCAGGAATTTCCAAAAAAGAGTAAATTAAAAAAATTACTAGAATTTAGCCAAAGAAGTAATTAATAAGAGATTTAATAAAAAATAGAAATTGAAACCAAATATTGTTTTTCTCATAATTGATTCATTAAGGGAAGACAAGTGTATTGGAGAAAATAAATCTTCCAAAACACCTTATTTAGATAAGTTAATTGAAGAAGGTGTTTATTTTTCTCAAATGATTAGTTCATCCGATCAAACTGGAACAAGTTTAGCCAGTGTTTTTACGGGTAATTCACCTCATACAACAGGTTTAACTCAGATCAATTTTTCACCTGACATAAAGACATTCATTGATGAATTAAAAGACAAAGAATACAAAATTTACAGTTTCGTACCAGATACACCATTTTTTGTTGATCTTGTTTCAAAAAGTGACAAATCAATACATTACCATTTTGAAAATAAAGAGTCATGGAAACCACTTGGTCAAGGGTTAGGAAAACAATTAATAGAATTTATCAATAAAGAGGAATTTGAAAATCCATGGTTTACATATATTCATTTAATGGATATCAGACCACCATTTTTGGTTCCCAAAGAATTTGAAACAAATGAATTTGGTGAAAACAAATATGATCAATTAGTTTCATCAGTTGATATTTGGATAGGAAAGATTTTAGAAAAAATAAATTTTGATGATACTCTTTTGATAATAAGCTCTGATCATGGAGAATACATTCCAGTGACAGGGGAAAATATTTCAGATATTCCAAAAATACAAAAAGTAATCAGGAAAGGAACAAAATCTGTTCCGTTTTTGGAAAAAATAGGATTGAAGACTGTTTTGAATTTACGATTTGCAGTTCAAACATACAAAAAAGAAATTCTGAAACGGACTTTAACACCATATGAAATGCGTTCTTTTAACACAAGAGCAGGAATTGAACTGTATGATGAATTGATTAAAGTACCACTAATATTTTATGGAAAAAATGTTAATTCAAAAAGAAATATTTCAGATCTGGTAAGACATGTAGATATATTTCCTACAATATTAGACATTATAAAAATCAAAAATGAAGAAAAAACAGATGGACGTAGTTTGAAATTATTAATTGAAGGAAAAGAGATGAATGAAATTCCTGCATACATTGAAGTAGGAATTAATTTAGCACAAATCATAGATAAAAAAGATAAAAGAGGATTATCGAAAGTAATCGGTTTAAGGACATCAGAATTTAAATATATAAGATCAAGAGAAGACCCAACAAAACAAATTAGACTATTTGATTTGAAAAATGATCCTCAAGAAGAAAATAATCTTGCAGAAGTTAAAACAAAAGTCGTAAAAAATATGGAAAATAAGCTTCAAGAAATTATCAAAAATTCTAAACTGAATGAAAAAAAAATGAGTGATGAAGAGATTCAAAAGGCAAAAGATGTTTTAGCCAATTTGGGTTATCTCTAAAAATGCCATTTTAAGGTTAAATCAGGTATGAAGATTAAATATAATTATTCAAAAAAAGGTCAATTACATAATCCACAAAAATATCAAAAAACACCATTTGAGGGTAAAAAATTTCTTTTATCATATCAAAATTTTAGAGAAAAAAATATCAAAAATCTAAAGCAAAAAATTGAGGACAAAAAGGATTTTAATGAGATAATAAAGAATTTTCAAATTGAAAAATGTGATGATATAAAATTTTCTACAAGAATTCTTCTTAAATCAATTTTAAAAGAAAATGTGGATTCAGAAAAATATGATAAAATCGTAAATGTATTAATTAAAAAATTTGAAGTCAAAAAAAGAATTTTTTCAAGTTATGATAAATTATTTTTTGAAAATTCTTCAAATTATCAAGATATGATAAATTATATTTTATTATCAAACATATGTGCAAAACAATATGAAAAAACAAAAAATCTAAAATTTCTCAATACTGTTTTAAAATTAAATGATCTAATCTGTTCAGAAATAGAAAACATAGAAGAAAATATTGAATTGAATTTATCACTACATTGCCTAAATAAAGAATTGGATTTTGTTTTAAAATTGAAAGAGGATATTTGATATAATGAAAATTGGGATCGTATTGACAAATGATGAACGTTCAAGAGCATATTTACAAAAATTACAAAAACAAAAAATTTTGTTACATAGTTATGTCTTGATGGATAATGGAGATGAAAAAGAGTTTTCTAATGAGATTGTCACTGTTTCAAAAAAATTTGGTTTTAATATTTCAGAAACCACTAAAGAAACATTGTTAAAAAATAATATTTCATTTAATGAATTTAATTTTTTAGATATAAATCATCCAAAATTGATTGATTTTTTAAAAAAAAATCTTTGTGATTATTTCATTTTTACAGGAGGAGGAATTTTAAAAAAAGAAATACTTAGTTTGCCTGTCAAATTTATTCATTTACATCCTGGAATTGTACCATATTATCGTGGAAGTACATGTTTCTATTACAGCATAATTAATGAACAAAACTCTGGAGTAACGGCATTTATCATGGATGAAAAATTAGATACAGGAGAAATAATTCATCAAAAAAAATTTGACAAACCAAATCATCAATTTGTTGATGAAGTTTATGATCCACACATAAGATCAGAAACTTTGATAGATATTCTACAAAATAACATATTAAAAAAAGAAGATTTTAGAGAGCAAAATCCTGAAGAAGGAGAAACTTATTTTATAATTCATCCAGTTTTGAAACATATTACAATTCTTAGTTGTATTGATTAGCGATCTATCCAATTCAATAGTTTTTCTTTTAATTCATTTTCAATCAACGGTAATGAACCAAACAAATTATTTTTTTCATTTTTATCTTTTTCAATGTCATACAATTCCCATGAATTTTCGGAAGAAAGATAAATTAACTTATGAGTAGGCGTTTTGATACAAAAAACATTTGATATTTCAGGGGAAGGGAATGGACCATGTAAAGCACCAGTTTCAGAAAATGTGTATTGATTTTCAGAAACATTATTTATAGAACCAGTTATATAATTTGCAAAACTTTTTCCCGGAATCTCAAAATTATTTTCAATTTGACATAATTCTAAAATTGTGGGCAGAATATCTATGGTACTTTTTAGTTTATCACATATTTTATTTTTTTGAATATGTTTTCCCCAAAAATAATAAAATGTTCTAATTGTTTCCTCATAAGTAAAAGAACCATAATTTCGTTCTCCAAATCTTTCTCCTATACCAGTTCCATGATCTGCAAAAAATATAATGATTGTATTATTTTCTTTCCCAAGTTTTTTGATTGTTTCTATGATTTTTTGCGAGTATATTCCTGCTTCTTCAAATGTTTTATCATATTTCTGTAGATTTGAGTTTAATTGTTCATAGAATTTTTTATCATTCCATTCATATTTTTTGAGCACTTCTGAAACAGTAACTGTATGGATACGTGTAAATTGTAAGAAAACAAAGATGGGTTTATTTTTGGCTTGTTCAAATGTGTCAGAAATTAATTTGGGATGAACATCATTTAGATTATCTTCATATTCATTATGAGATGTTCTAATATCATATCCTCTAGGAGACAATAATTTGTCGTTGATAATCCCTCTTGCAGTAAAATATCCATGTTTTTGGAGAATTTCGGGTAATACAGGAATAGAATCTTTTAGCTGAAGTACTTTGTAATAACCATCAACACCGTTTTCTTTACCATATTTTCCTGAAAATATTACATTTAATGAACCAGCAGTATATGGGAAAACAGTAGAAACATTATTCATCAAAAATCCTTTATTTTTCAAATCAGAGAATTCGGATGAGCGTGTCAAACGATCATATCTAGCACCATCTAATAGAACAAAAATAATATTGGGTTTCAGTTTAACCATTCTCCAAATTAAAAAATTTCTTTAATGTATTTTTATTGTACAAATTTTCATAAATTTTTAAATCATTTAATGTGTCCAATTCTAACCATCCACCATTAATTTCAACTGCTTTAAGTTTATGACCATTGTTAATCAGACCTTGTAAAAAATCAGTCATGTATGAATTTTCAAAAGAAGTTTTAGGATTTAGTGGATTTTGACCAAACTTAGATTGAGTTTTAGAAAAATGATAAAAATCCTTCAAAACGGATAGAGCATCATTTTGGAATTTCATTAATCCGATATATTGACCTTGAATATTATTTAGAGAGATAACTTTTTGACCTAAATTTGTGATAAATCCATCTTTTAAAGTCAAACTTTCAACATCATCTAGAATGTTTTGAGTACGAATTTGCCAATATTCTTTCCAATTTTTGTCTATAACTATAGAAAAATCATTTTCTGATGACAATAATTTTTTTAACACATTTTTTTCATAAAGTATATCACCATAAGAAATTATTACTGGACCATCTAATTCTTTTTCAGCACAAAAAAGTGTCTCAACCATATTAGTTGAATGATATTTATCATTTTTGTAAAATTGTACGTTAGGGATTTTAATTACTTTATCACAATATCCAGTAACAACAATAATTTCATTTATATCACATTTTTTTATCACATTGATTTGATGTTCTAATAATGACTTTCCAAAAATTTTAACCATGCATTTTGGGATATTTTGGGTTAAAGGTCGAAGTCGTTTTCCCTCACCTGCTGCTAATATTATCAGTTTTACCAAATTTCATCACAATAAATCATTTTCATAAGTTCAATTTGAACAGAATTAGAATTATCTCGTTCAGGGTGCCACATTACTCCAACAACAGGTAAATCCTGATGATAAAATCCCTCTATTGTTTCATCATTCTTAAAAATTGCAAATGGAATAAGTTTATCTCCTAAAATTTCATTATTGATTAAATTATTATGAAAAGAATTCACTTCTAATTTTTGGAAATTATGAAAGTTTGGGAATTTAGAGTTGATTATTTCAATAGGATGGTTTTTGGCAACATGACTACTACTTCCATTTGAAATTATTTTTCCACCAAAAAATTGATTTAAAACTTGCATTCCTCTGCAAACACCCAATAAAGGAATTTTATGAAATAATGCAAAATTAATTATTTTCTTTTCAGTCACATCTCGCACTGGATCATCGCCAATGTTGTCACCCCCAGATAAAATTAATCCATCTAATTTCATTTCTTTAAGAAATAATTCAGGATTATGAAGTTTGTTAGGAATTAATATTGGAAGAAAATTTAATCTTTCAAAAAAATCAATCCAATCATGACTCAACGAATCTCGTTTTTCTTCATATTTTTTTATAGTTTCAATACGTAAAGAAATACCTATTTTTTTAATCAATAATTTAAAATAAATTTTTCATTATAAAATAGTTACAATAATAATACAATACCTATTTTATGTAACCCAATGATTTTAAGAGTTTTTTTTCTTCAAGATATTTATTTTCTTTTTTTTGTTGCAAAATGATTGCATTTTGATTTTTACAATCCAACATAATTTTTTGTGAATTTTGTAATTGTTCAAATAAGAGATCCCCACAACCAATTGCTGCTGGCAATCCTAATTCAGAACACCTTATAGCCATGTGTGAGGCTACACCTCCATATTTTGTTATTAAACCAGATATATTTTTTGCAAATATCCAATCATATCCAGGATCTGCATTTTCGATCAAAATTATTTTATTTTCTAAATTGATGATTTTTTTAGAATTTTTGATTAAGTGTGTTTCAGCAATAATTTTTTTGGATGTAATAAAATTTGGCTTAGAGATATAATGACTTTGGATTTCAAAATCATCTTTATTAATTAAAAGTGGTGGAAGTGATAAACAATTATTTAGAAATTTTGAGTTTTTTTCAAGATCAATATTTTTCTTCCACAAATTCTTTATTTCAGATTTTTTCTGATTTTTATGTTTCAGAATAAAATCAATACTAAGATTTGAAATTTCTTCTCTATTAAATTTAAACAGTTCACCAACTTCTGCAATTAATTCTAGTGCATAACTTAGGTTTTTTGTGAATTCAAATTTGATTTTCTCTCTTTGAGTAATTGATTCCTTTGCAAAGAAAATAAATTTTTCAGGATCGTATGGAAGATTTTTTTGAATTAGATTTTTGAATTTTTTTTGATTAAATATAAAATTTCGGTCATTTGTTTTTAAAAATTTTACATTATTGAAAAAGTTTTGATCATCATCATATCTTGTAGCAGTAATGTCATATGTTCCAGGTCTTAAGTGACCATATTTTAAAAGAAAATCTTTCTTTGAAAAAGTTCCTTTGATGTAAGAATTAAGATCATTTTGAATTTCTGTTAAAGGAGTATGAAGATTACCCATAAAATCTTCAAGTAATTTTTTCTCAAGGCTTCCATTTTGAACCAATCCCTTCAAAACAATAGACGAAATAAAGGCCAATCTAGCCATCATTGAAAAATATAGGGTTCCAATATCCCTACAATCATTCAATATTTCTTCAATAGCATTTAAAATTGTTGGATAATTTTTTTGTCCCTCAAGATTCTTTAATGTTTTATTTCTGTTTTCTTCAAGTTTTTTTATTTCTCCTAATGTTTCACGAAGGAGATTTGGGAATTCATTGATTAAATCGTTTGTGAATTGTTTTAATATTTTATTTATATTTTTGATTTCTTTTTTTGAAAAATTATTTTTTTTTAAATCTTTTAAACGTTTTTTGAGTGAAGGATCATAACAAGTAAATAAAATTTCAAATTCTACTTTATCATGTAAAAAGGGGTTATTAATGAGATTTTTTAGGTAATAATGAATTAATTTATTTTTTAATCTTTTAGGAATTTTTTTAGGTAATAATGAATTAAAACTTGCTCGTACATCAACATATGGTTTTTGAGCAAATTTTATCATTAATGAAGATGTTTCAACATGTGAATAACCGATTTTTTCTCTACCAGTACTCCAAGTTTTTCTCATTATCAGATAATCATATAAAGAATAATCTAGTAGATTTGGATTATTTCCGATAATTTCTGCTGGATTCCAATCACACATATCAGAAAAAATGGTAGTTTTTCCAATTAATGAAGAAGATTTTTGTAATTTCAGAAAAGATTTTTTATTCTTTTCTAATAATTTTCTTAAATTTTTATTCAAGTTTTTTATTTCATAGTTTTTTGTAGTAGTCAAAGGCCTTACTTGAAAAATAATTATTTCATTATTTTTATTGATTCCAAATTCTATATCAAGAAGATCAATTCCTATAATGGTTTCAATTTCTTGTACCGCTTTGATTAATTTCTTCCATTTGTTAGGGATTTTACTAGATTTTACATATCTGAAAATTTTTATTATATTTCCTGCTTCTCCTTTTGTAACACTATCAGTATTTTTACCGTCATCAAAATTTATCACATAATATGGAGACCCGACATTAATTGATTTTGTAAAAATTACTCCACTTGTAGTAATATTTTTTGCCTGTTTTTGGACTAAAATTTGATTTTTTAAATCAATGTTATTTTTTTCTGAATATGATTTAATTATTTTATTAATTGCAGTTCTGAGTTTTTGTTTTGATGAAGAATCAATTTTTTGAAGACTTAGATAGTTTCCTGCTTCTGATTTAAAAATTGAATCTTCTCCCATTGCAGAACTTCTGATAATTACCAAGTCAGAGGAAAATGTATCAGAAATATTTTTCAAAATAGTTTCATTTTGATCATTCCATTCATTAATAGAAAAATAGTATAATTTTTCAATTTTTGACTCACAAATTTTATCATTAAGAAATTCTAATACATTTGCCTTAGAACTAAAAATTCTAGTCAAATTTTGAGATATTCTCATATCAAACATGAAAATTGTTATAAAAAATTAATGCTTCTATTTGAAATTATATTATTTCAAGATAGAATTCAAACACTATTTATTATAAATTTTATGAACATGAACAACATGAAAATCACAAAAACAAGTATTTTTCATCCTTTTTTATTTGCAATTTTTCCAATAATCTCCACATATTCAATTAATATGCAAGAATTACTTCCTCATCATCTAATTCAGCCAATTATCATAATTTCAGTTTTTACAATAATTATGTTTTTTATAGCTAGATTGGTTTTTAAAAATTGGGCCAAAGCAGGAGTAATTGTTTCGTTAATTATAGGGTTAATGTTTTCATATGGTCATCTATATTTACAGATTGCAGGTTTTGAGTTAGGTGGAATAATAATTGGTAGACATATAATTCTCATCATCCCATATATCATTGCTTTTTTTGCTATAGGCTTCTATGTTTTTAGAACAAAAAATAATTTTAAAAATATAACAAAGATTTTGAATGTTATAGGAATTACACTCATTTTGGTTTCAGTAATTAATATCAGCACATATGCAATAGAAAATAATGGTCTAGGAATTGTTATTCTCGAAGATGAAAAAATTAAAGATAAGATTGGAACAGGTATAAACATTCAAGATGAAAAAAGGATATCACTTGTAGGCAATTTAGAGTATTATCCTGATGTTTACTTCATACTTTTAGATGGATATGGTGGTACAACTAGTTTAAAAAATGATTTAGGATTTGATAATTCAAATTTTATTAAATTGTTAGAAGAGAAAGGATTTTTTGTAGTACCTAACAGTCATAGTAATTATCCCCAAACATTTCTATCGATTCCATCTACCATGAATATGAAATATCTGAATTATCTAGGAGATATTTTAGGAAGTGAATCCAAAGATCAGCTTACCACTATGAATATGATGAAAAATTCTTTGGTAATAGAGATTTTTAAATCAAAAGGCTACAAAACGATAACTTTTCCAAATAATAGCTTTGACGAAATTAAAGTGGATTATAAAGAATGTGAAAGTACAGATTTACTTGAATCAAATAAGCTTATGACTATTTTAAATAAAATCAATATATTTGAATATTTTTTGACAATACTACAATTGGAACATACAAGAAATAATCAAGAGTGTTTCTTTACGGAATTATCAGAAGTTCATAAGAAATTCGAAGAGCCGGTATTTGTTTTTGGACATATATTATTACCTCATCCACCAAATGCATTCGGTCCAAATGGTGAACGAGTTATGCCAAGAATTTATTATAATGAATGGGGAACTGAAGAAGATGAAAAAAGATATTTAGATACACTGCAATATGCAAATTTAAGAATTGAAGGATTTTTAGAAAAAGTTTTGAAGGAAAATGAACGTGAATCTATCATTATAATAGCATCAGATCATGGAACAGATTTTGGTTTTGATTGGAAAAATCCCAGTGATGAAATGTTAAAACAAAGATTTTCAAATTTGAATGCATATTATTTCCCTAAAGGTAAAGATTTGCTTTATGATAACATCACACCCGTAAATTCATTCAGAATAATGTTCAATTCTAATTTTGATGGAAATTTTGAACTGTTAGATGATAGATCATATTGGAGTTCATACGATAAACCATTTAAATTTAGAGACATAACAGAATTGCTAAATGACTAATGATTTGAGAAAAATTAAATAATTTTAATTAAATTATTTTTTATTCGTTCATTGGATAAATTTTCAAATGCTTGTTTTGTTAAACCAATAATAGTATAACCATTTGGTTGATAAAGAAGATCTAAAATACGATATTTATTTTTCAAATCTAAAGATTGATAATAAGATAAAGAGAAACTTGTTTTTAAAAATTGAGAAATATTTGTTTGAGGGATAGAAAGTTTTTTCTCAGAACCAACTCTTGAATCAAATAAGTAGCCTTGAGTTCCACCTGTAATTCCAAATATTGCATATCCATACAAACCAGATTTACTAAATAATTTATCTAGATCATTAAAATCGTATAACGTCTCATTTGCATGTAAAAGTGAATCAACTATTAACGAATCTTCTTCTTCTTTATTTTTAAAATTCAAATTCCATCCATATTCAAATTTATTTAATCCAAGGTCTCGAACTAATTCAATACCTAATTCATAATTTGATTTTTCATTATTTAACAAAATAGAAATCAATTCTTTATTTAACATACGTTGATGTCCACCTAATTTACCATAAAGGTACAAAAAAAGAATTCCATCTTTCTTTAGAGTTTGTAAGATATTTTGTAGACCTTTTTTAGGATTTGAGAGATGGTGTAAGACTCCCATACATAAAATAAAATCAAATTTTCCAAGTTTTAAAGCAGAACTCATTAGGTTAGCTTTTTTAAATTGAATATTTTGAAGATTATTTTTTTCTTTAAGACCATTTGCAATTTTTAAAGAGAAATCAGAAATATCAATCCCCAGAAAATTAGATTTATCAAAATATTTTGCAACATTAGTAATTCTATGTCCACTTCCACTACCAGCATCTAAAAATTTTTTATCTATTAATTTAGTTTTATTTTCTAATTCAAAAATTCTCAATAAATTCAATAATTCATTTGTTTGACTTGTTTGAGTTGAAGGAGATGGATAAGGGTATTCTTTGTACATCTTCGCTACTTTATTTGTAATTTTATCAAAATTTTCAGCCATAAGACAAAACTTCCTATTGAGGTTAAAAACAATTCTTTAGACACATATTTAATTATCATCATTAAAGGTGCATCTTAATGGAACAAAAGTTTGATTTTCTACAAATTAAAGATGTAGAAAAAATGATTGAGAGTATAAAAAAATTTGTAAATAAAGAAATTTCAGAAACACGTCAGAAAAGAGGTGTAGTGATTGGATTAAGTGGTGGTATTGATTCTGCTGTTATGGCAGGAATTTGTGCAAAGTCAATAGATCCCAAAAAAGTTTTAGGGATTATTATGCCAGAAAAAGAATCTAATCCAACTAGTCAAATTCTTGCTATGCAAGTTGCACAAAAATTTGGAATAGAAACAAAAGTCATGGACATTACAGGAATCTTAGAATCTTTTGGGGTTTACGCAAATAAAGAAAAAATAGTCAAAGAAAAATTTTTAGATTTTAATGAAAAATGCAAATACAGGGTAACTATTCCATCAAAGATTTCTAATTCTGCAGGAATACCTTTCTTGGAAATTCTTGATGAAAAAAATGAAAAACATCAATGTAAGATTTCATTGTCAGAATTTTTGTCATTGACTGCTTCTTCATCAATTAAACATAGAGTCAGAATGACATTATTATATTATTATGCTGAAAAAAATAATTTTTGTGTAGTTGGAACCACAAATAAATCTGAATTCTTACAAGGATATTTTGTAAAATATGGAGATGGAGGTACGGATATTGAACCATTAACAAACTTATACAAATCTCAAATTTATCAAATTGGGGAATTTTTACAAGTTCCTAATGAAATAATAAAAAAAGATGCATCTCCAGATATATGGAGTTTCAATACTAGCGATGAAGAATTTTTTTACAGTGTTCCATATGATGTGGTAGATTTAATATTATATGCTAGAGAAAATGACATGACAAAATCGGATATCAAAAAATATTCAAATTTATCATTAGAACAAATTGAAAAATTATTACAATTTCAAAATCAAAAACAAGTTAAGAGTCAACATATGAGAGAAATGCCACATAGCTGGAAGAAAAATTAGATCAATAAATAATAATTATAAAAAATTACAATAATAGAGAAAAAATGTCAAAGATGAATGATAAAATCAAAGAATTGGATATGAATGATCCTTTGATTAGCATAGTAATTCTAAATTATAATGCAGGAGAACTTCTAATAGATTGTATAGATTCTATTCAAAAATCAATTTACAAAAACTTTGAAATTATTCTTGTTGATAATGTTTCAAAAGATAATAGTCACAAGAAATGTAAAGAAAAATTTCCCAATATCAAGTTAATAGAAAATTCTGAGAATTTAGGATATTGTGAGGGAAACAATGTTGGATTAAGAGTGGCAAAGGGAAGATTTGTAGTAATTTTAAATCCTGATACAATTGTTGAACCATCTTGGTTATCTGAATTATTATCTGCATTCAGAAAAAATGGTGATGGGATTTATCAGCCTAAATTTTTAGCTTCTACAGATCATTCTATGTTATTAAGCACAGGCAATATGATCCAAATTTTTGGTTTTGGTTATTCAAGATCTAAAGGGGATTTAGATAGAGGACAGTATGAAAAATTTGAAAAAATTAATTTTGCATCAGGTACTTGTATTTTTACTTCAAAAAAAATAATAGAAAAGATTGGATTGTTTGAATCATTTTTATTCGCATTTCATGATGATTTTGAATTATGTTGGAGGGGGGCATTAATTGGAATAAATTCATTTTACGTACCTACAGCCATTGTTTATCATCCTATTGAAGGATATAGTTTCAAATGGAGTCCATTAAAATTCAAACTTTTAGAAAGAAATAGAAAATATTGTCTTTTGACACTTTATTCACGTTCTACATTTTTCAAAATGATACCAGGATTATTACTTGTTGATGTTGCAGTTTTATTTTTTTATCTATCAAAAGGTCTCGTAAAAATGAAAATTTCAGCAGATATTGAGATCTTAAAAAACATCAAAAAAATTAATGGTAAATATAAAAAAAATCAAAAAAATCGTAAAATAAGCGATAGGATATTGATTAATGAATTTAAAAATGAAGTCATTGTTCCTCAATGGGTAATAAACAATAAAACAAATGGATTTTTTAATCGTTTTCTTGTAATTATATCAAAAATAACACGTTTTTTCTTATGATTTTAATTTTTCAGAAATTACTACTGATACAGCATATAATTTTTCATGTGTTAAAGAAACTAAAAAAGAATATGATGAATCTCCAATTAAAATTACAACTGGTTTAGAATTTGAATACTCAATTAAAATATCATGAAATGAAATTTTCGTTGGTATAGATTTAATGACAGATTCTTTTATAGCAAATTTTCCTGCAAAACATTCTGCAAAATTTTTTTGATCAAGACAATAATTTATTTCAGATTCATGAAAAATTTTTTTGTAAAAATTCATATTTACATCATATGGTTTACTTGAAAATCTTTTGATTTCAACTATATCAATTCCTATACCTAATCTATCCAGCATAAAATAAATTGTAAGAAGGTTTATTTATTATCCACTAATTCAAACTGATCACTTGTATAGTGATAAAGATCTTAAAGATGAAATAATAAAGATTTTTTTTGAAGTATTTCAAAATATGAATGAAGTTGATTTTTCATGGGAAAAGGAACAAAAAGAATATGAAAATTGGGATTCATTTTCACAATTAAATTTAATTACACTGACAGAAGCCAAATTTAACATAACTCTATCATTAGATGAATCAATTGAAATTAAATCTGCCAATGAATTATGTGAGTGTGTTAAAATCCATTTAACATGAATATCATAGATTATCTAGAAAAAAATTCAAAGGAGTTTCCAGAAAAAAATGCTATCATTTTTGAAGATGATAAAATATCATATAATGAATTATACCACAGAGTACAAAATTTTAGCTTACCAGTTATAAAAAAACAAGAAGTGATTAGCCTAATAGCAGAAAATTCTATATCATTTATTACTACATATTTAGGAATTATTAGAATAGGTAAAATTGTTCATGTTGCAGCTCCAAATATTTTAGAAAATGATCTCCTTAATCAATTGAAATCAGCAAATTCATCCCTAATAATTTGTTCAGAAAAAGTATTCAATAATATTTCAAAATATTCAAAAATCAAAACCCCAATTTTAAAATTTTCAGAGTTAAAAACAGTTGCAAATATTGAAAAAGGAACTCGTAAGGAAAATAAAATATCACATTTAATTTATACATCTGGAACTACTGCAGAGCCAAAAGGTGTTGGAATTACACATCAGATGATAGAATTTACAACAAAAAATATTATTGATGTTTTAAAGTATTCAAGTTCTGATGTCAATATTTTACCTTTACCACTAAATCATTCATTTGGATTAGGATGTTTTCATGTTTCGATTACAGTGGGTTCTACAGTGATTTTACATAAAGATGCAAGTAATTTGCAAAATCTACTTAAATCAATAATAAATAATAATGCAACTACAATTGCAGCAATACCAGCAACTCTAACAAAATTTTTAAAATTGGAGGGTGTAAATTTAGATAGTTATTTCTTAAATATTAGATTAGTAATAACTAATAGTACTGCAATACCCAAAAATACAATTCAATCATTTAGGGAAATTTTGAAAAAGGGTAATTTAGCCACATATTATGGATTAACTGAAGCATCACGTTCAACATTTATGATTTTTCAAGAAGATCTTTCAAGAGATAATTCTGTTGGAAAATCTGCTCCAGAGGTTAATATCAAAATTGAAAATAATCATAATTCAATAGGGGAGATTTTGGTAAAAGGAAAAAATGTAATTTCAAGTTATTGGAATAATGAAATGTTAGATGTAAATTTTATTGATGGGTGGTTAAGAACAGGTGATTTAGGATATTTAGATAAGAATGGTTTTCTTTTTTTGAAAGGAAGAAAAGATGACATGATCAATGTAGGTGGTGAAAAAATAATTCCTTTTGAAATAGAAGTAATAGTAAAACAACTTTCAGGTATTGAAGATGTAGCTGCATTTGGAATAGAAAACGAAATTTTTGGTCAAGTTATTAAATTGCATGTAGTAAAGTCTATAGAATCAGATATTGATAAATCCAAAATTTTAATTCATTGTATGAAAAACCTTGAAAAATTTAAAATTCCATCTAAAATAGATTTTGTTGAAAGTATACCAAAAACAAGCTACGGAAAAGTTAAACGCTTTATGTTAAAATAAGAAAATAAGATGAGTGATTCGAATTATTTTAAATTAAATGAAAATGAATTAATGGAATATTTTGGTTATAAAGGGACTATTGGTAGAATTAAGCTAAAAATAAGATTTCTAAAAAGTTGGTTTTATCATAGATTAGCTTATTCATCACCAATGTCAAATTGGGTAGTAAAGTGGCAACGAAGTAGAGGAGTTAAAATTGGAGAAAATTGTCACATTTCACCATACGTTCTGATAGATTTAGTTTATCCAGAACTTATTGAAATTGGAAAAAATGTAACAGTTGGTTCAAATTCAATGATTTTTGCACATGTTAATCCTACCACAAATAAATTTCTTAAAACTCATGGATATCCTAGAACTGTAAAACCAGTGGTTATTAAAAACGGAGCAATAATTAGTGTAGGATGTATAATTATTGCAGGAGTTACGATAGGAGAAAATGTCATAATTGGTGCTGGAAGTGTTGTGACCAGTAATATCCCAGATAATTGCGTGGCTTTAGGTAATCCTGCAAGAGTAATAAAAAAAATAGATCAATAAATTAAACTAACTTTTACATCTTGATTGATGAGATATACTATACAATACAACTGACATTAATAATAACATCAATCCTATAACCAAACTTCCCAAAGCTAACAGTGTAGAAGGTATTGAAAAATACCTAGTCTCATTAAATATTGCCATGACTACAACTGAGTAAGATACACCAATAACGAATAAGATAATTCCTGGAATTCCAAGATATTTCAAAGGATGATTAATTGCAATTAATTCAATTATAGATGCAATTACTCCCACAGAATGAGAAACAGGATTCTTTGTTGAAGTTTTGTCTCCAGTATTATAAAGAACGGTTACATATTGTTCTGTTATTTTAAGATCATTTTTCACTGCATCAATAAGAATTTCAGAATCAACACCAAAACCATTTGTAGAAAAAGATATTTTTTCAATTGCATTCTTTGAATATGCACGAAAGCCACTTTGAGTGTCTTCAAATGGTAAATTTGCTGCTAATTTTGTAAATTTGTCAAGTATTTTATTTCCAGCTTTTCTATAAGTGGGCATTTCCTCTTTATCTAAAAACCTATTTCCAATAACTAAATCAAATTGGTTTGTTTCAATTGGTGAAATTAATTTAGATATCTCTTCGGGTAAAAATTGACCATCCCCATCAATTGTAACAATAATATCTGCTCCTATTTCCTTTGCTTTTTCAAAAAGAGTTTTTAAAGCTGCTCCTTTACCAAGATTTTTCTTATGTTTTAAGACAAGTGCACCAGCAGATTCTGCTGTATCAAATGTTGCATCAGAAGAACCATCATCACAAACTATTACTTGATCTACATAATTTTGTGATTTTTTTATAACTTGACTAATTTGATTGCCAACATTAAAAGCTGGAATACAGGCTATAGATAACATATTTTACAATTTTTCTATATCATGTCTATATCAATATTTAAGATTGGGACAAATAGTGATAAAATAACTAGGCTGAAAAAAATGAAAATAAAAAATATAATGTCAGTGGATTTAGAAGATTTTTTTTGTGATCTTCCTTTTGATACATGGTCACAATATGAAAGTAGAGTATTAAAAAATACAAATAAAATTTTAGATTTATTTGAAAAATATGAAATTAAAGCTACATTTTTTACATTAGGCTATATTGCTGAAAAATTTCCTGATTTAATTAAAAAGATCAATGAGAAAGGACATGAAATTGCAAGTCATAGCTATGCTCATTTAGATATAAGAAAAACAACAGAAAATGAATTTGAAAATGATATAAAAAAATCAATAGAAGTGTTAGAAAAAATTACCGGAAATAAAATTTTTGGATTTAGGGCACCATATTTTTCAATTGATAAAAAATCATTTTGGGCAATGAAAATTTTATCAAAATATTTTAAATATGATTCTAGCATTTTTCCTGTAAAAACACCACTATATGGTATTAGAAATGCACCAAGAAATATCTACAAACCAAATCTTACAAATCCA
>Ga0114932_10001314_pt1 | contig 28507 bp, 29 predicted proteins | sample 2SBtaG_2_FD_87286 | JGI IMG/M metagenome (GOLD analysis project Ga0114932, IMG submission 87286) | Deep subsurface microbial communities from Kolumbo volcano to uncover new lineages of life (NeLLi) - 2SBTROV12_ACTIVE470 metaG | ecosystem: Environmental > Aquatic > Marine > Volcanic ...
GGATCGTTCGAACCGGTGCGTGGGAGCTGGCGCCTCGGCGAATAGCCTGCGCCTCGTGCAGATCATGTCCGCTCTCTTCGTGGAACACTTCGAGATGCGTCAGGCCGATGGCGGTTCGGCGCGGCTCGACCTCACCGGCGTGTACTTCAGCCAATCGGCTCCTACACCGTTCCCCGTCTCGCTGACGCCGCACCTGTTGGTGTTGGTGCGGTGCCCCGAGGACCATCAGGGGCTCGCTGCCCTGGAGGTGATCTTCCGCAGGGACGGCGACCAGATCGCCCGCAACGTGCAGCCGCTGAGCGTCGAACCGGGCAAGTTCGGCTACAACCTCGTCCAGGCGGAGATCGAGTTCGCCGAACCCGGCACCGTCGAAGTCGAGTGCCGCGTCGACCAGGGGCCCGTGACGGCTGTCCCCCTCACCATCGGGCCTCCAGCGGACGACTGAGCGATGCCCTACGTCGCCTCGCTGTCCGAGCACACCGATCCCGCCGTCGCCGCCGGGGAGGCCATCGGCCAGGTGCTCGATGCTCTGGGTCCCGAGCCCGACATCGCCTTCGTCTTTCTCTCCGGGGACCACGCGGATGAGATCGACAACATCGTCGGAACCATTCGCCACGTGCTGCGCCCGGGAATCGTGAGCGGGGCCACCGCGGTCTCGGTCGTGAGCGGGGGACGCGAGATCGAAGAACGGCCCGGTCTTGCACTGTGGGCCGGAAGGCTCTCGGGCTGGGCCCGCCCGGTACGCGTCGGGGTGCGGCCCACCGATCACGGCGGCGCAGTCCTCGACGAACTCGAGGCAGCGGATGCCCACACGCTGGTACTGCTTGCCGATCCCTACTCGTTTCCCGTCGATGCGGCGATCGAACTCTGGGCCTCACAGTTCCCAGATCTGTCGATCGTCGGGGGACTCGCCTCAGCAGCCCACGTTCCGCGTGGCAACCGGCTGGTGCTCGACGACCACATTCACGATGCAGGCGCAGTCGGTGTCCTGATCGGCGGAAGCACCAGCGTGGTGCCCGTCGTGAGTCAGGGCTGCCGCCCGATCGGCGATCCCCTGGTGATCACCGACGGCGAGGGCAACCTGATGCGGGCCCTCGGCGGACGGCCTGCGCTGCACCGCCTCCAGGACGTGTTCGACGCCCTGCCCGACGACGACAAGGTCCTCGTCAACCAGGGCCTTCACATCGGTCGCGTGATCGACGAGCAGCGCGAGGAGTTCACGCGAGGAGACTTCCTGATCCGGGCCGTCATGGGGGCCGACCAATCGAGCGGAGCGGTGATGATCGGCGAGGAAGCACAGGTCGGCGCAACCGTCCAATTCCAGGTGCGCGATGCGGCGAGTGCCGACGCCGACCTCCGCGACATGCTCGGACAACAGGAGACGGCCCAAGGTGCGCTGCTGTTCACCTGCAACGGACGGGGCAGCCACCTGTTCCCCCAACCCGACCACGATGCGTCGCTCGTCGTGGACTCGGTCCTCGGCGGTGCGGTCGCGGGAATGTTCTGCGCCGGCGAGATCGGCCCGGTAGGCGGGCGAAACTTCGTCCACGGCTTCACGGCATCGACCGCGCTGTTCCGCGACGAGTCCTGAAAACCGCCTCGGATAAAGACCGGAGCCAAGGACGCCCCCGGCTAGGATCCCCGCGTTGGGAGGCCATGTGACGACCGATCTCGAGACCCGCCAGATCAACGTGGTGCGCGCCCTCGCGCTCGACGCGGTCGCCAAGGCGAACAGCGGACACAGCGGAACCGCGACGGCTCTCGCACCGCTCGCCCACGTGCTGTTCACGCGCACGATGAGCTACGACGCGTCGCACCCCGAGTGGCCCGACCGCGATCGCTTCATCCTGTCCGCCGGCCATGCGTCGATGCTCCTGTACTCGATGCTGTACCTGACCGGTCACGGACTCGAGCTGAGCGACATCGAGGACTTCCGCCAGTGGGGGTCTGCGACGCCTGGTCACCCCGAGGTCGGCGTGACCCCAGGTGTCGAGGTCACCACGGGACCACTGGGGCAGGGCATCGCCAACGCAGTCGGAATGGCGCTGGCCGAGCGGCATCTTCGGGCGCGGTTGGGCGCGGACATCTGCGATCACCGTATCTACTGCATCGCCGGCGACGGCGACCTCATGGAGGGCGTGAGTCACGAAGCCGCCTCCCTCGCCGGCCATCAGCAGCTCGGCCGTCTCGTCGCGGTGTACGACGACAATCGGATCACCATCGACGGCACGACCGATCTGGCCTACAGCGACGATGCGCCCAGCCGCTTCCGGTCATATGGATGGCATGTCGAGGACCTCGGCGAGGCGTCGGAGGACTGCGACGCCCTCGAAGCCGCCCTCGACCGCGCCGGAGCGGTGGAGGACCAGCCCTCGCTCGTCGTCGTGCGCAGCCACATCGGATTCCCGGCCCCGAACGCCGTCGACACTCCGGGCGCCCATGGGGCGATCACGGACGCTGAAGAGATCGCCGCCACAAAGGTGGCGATGGACATGGACCCCGAGGCGTTCTTCGCCGTCCCGTCCGATGTCCTCGAGGCGTACCGGGCCGCCGGCCTACGCGGCTCGGAGCGGCGCGAGGCGTGGGAGAAGCAGCTTGCCGACAGCGGATCGGACCACGAACGGCTCGACGCCCTGCTGACCGGCCGCGGCGTTCCCGGGTGGGCCGAGTCCCTGCCGACCTACGAGGCCGGGGCCTCCGTCGCGACGCGCAAGGCCAACAACCAGGTCCTCGACGCCATCGCAGATGTCGTGCCCGGCATCGTGTCCGGCGCGGCAGACCTCACGGGCAACACCGGCACCGATATCGCCGCCGACGTCATGACCCCCGAGGCACCCGCCGGACGCAAGCTCTACTACGGAGTGCGCGAGCACGGCATGGGGTCGATCGCCAACGGCATGGCCCTTCACGGTGGCGTGCTCCCCGTCGTCGGGACCTTCCTCGTGTTCGCCGACTACATGCGGCCTGCGGTGCGCATGGCCGCCCTCAGCCACGCCAAGGTGGCCTTCGTATGGAGCCACGATTCGATCGGCGTCGGCGAAGACGGCCCAACCCATCAGCCGGTCGAGCACGTTGCGTCGCTGCGCGCCATTCCCGACCTGCCGGTCATTCGTCCCGCCGATGCCAACGAGGTCGCCCAGGCCTGGGGCGTTGTGGTCGAGCGCGACGGCCCCACTGCACTCATCCTGACCAGACAGAACGTTCCCGTGCTCGAGGGCACCGCCCGCGAGGGCCAGGTGGAGCGCGGCGCCTACGTCCTCATCGATGCACCCGAGCCCGCGGTCATCTTGGCCGGAACGGGCAGCGAGGTGCAGCTCTGCGTCGACGCCGCCGCGTCGCTCGCCGAGGCCGGGATCGCCTCGCGTGTCGTGTCGATGCCGTCGTGGGAGCTCTTCGAGGCCCAAGACGACGAGTACCGGGACGAGGTGCTGCTCGAGGGCGTGCCTGTGGTGGGAGTCGAGGCAGGGGTGTCGCTCGGATGGGATCGCTACGCCGACCTCACCGTGACGATCGATCGCTTCGGAGCGAGCGCACCCGGCGACGTCGCGATGGAAGAGCTCGGCTTCACCGCCGACGCCGTGGAGCGAGCAGCCCGCTCGCTGATCATCTGAATCGGAGAGCCGTGACCGAACCGAGTGTGACCCCACCCAACCGGCTGATGTCGCTCTTCGAGCAGGAGGGCCAGAGTCCCTGGCTCGACAACCTGCGACGCGGCTGGATCACGAGCGGTGAGCTCGATCGCTGGGTGGAGGACGGAATCCGCGGCCTGACGTCCAACCCGGCCATCTTCCAGAAGGCCATCGACGGCAGCGCCGACTACGACGACCAGTTCGGCGACCTCGTGCGCGGGGGCGCCACCACCGAGACCGCGTACTGGAACCTCGTGACCAGCGACATCGAGAGCGCGCTGACGGCTCTCCGGCCTGTGTATGACGCATCGGGCGGCGCAGACGGTTTCGTGTCTGTCGAGGTCGATCCGGGCCTCGCCCGCGACACCGAAGGCACGACCAAGGCCGCCCGCGAGCTGCACGAGCTGATCTCGCGCCCCAACCTCATGGTGAAGATCCCCGGTACCGCCGAGGGGTTGCCGTCGATTCGTCAGATGATCTCCGAGGGTCGATCGATCAACGTCACCCTGATCTTCTCGGTGCCTCGGTACCGCGAGGTCACGGAGGCCTACATCGGCGGGCTCGAGGAGGCGGTCGCGGCCGGCGCTGAGGACCTGTCGCACATCTCGAGCGTGGCGTCGTTCTTCATCAGCCGCACCGACACCGAGATCGACCGCCGCCTTGGCGACATCGGCACCGACGCTGCCTCGGCGCTTCAGGGCCAGGCTGCCGTCGCCCAGGGCCAGGTTGCCTACGCGGCGTTCGCCGAGACCTTCAGCGGTCCACGCTGGGAAGCGCTCGCCGCCCGGGGCGCTCGGGTTCAGCGGCCGTTGTGGGCGTCCACGAGCACCAAGAACCCGACCTACCGGGACACCCTGTACGTCGATGAGCTCATCGGCCCGGACACCGTCAACACGATGCCGGATGCGACGATCGAGGCGTTCGTGGATCGCGGCACGGTGGCCCGCACGATCGACGCCGATCCCGCCGCTGCCCAAGGAGTCCTCGACGCCGTCACCGCGCTCGGAGTCGACCTCGACGACGTGGCCGCGGTGCTCGAAGAAGAGGGCGTCAGCGCGTTCGTGAAGAGCTTCGACGAGCTGCTCCAGAGCCTCGAGGCCAAGGCAGACTCGCTCCGCTGACGCCGGGCGGCTCCGCTGCGGCCCAAAATTTCGACACCGAAGCCGCTCAGAGCGGTGCCAGTGTCGACAGAAGTCTCACCGGCTCGCCCCATCCGAACTGTCGACAGCCAATCCGGCCCAGCCGGTCTCAGTGTCGAAATCTCGCCAAGGGGCCGGCACACAGCGGCGCAGTCGGCCGACAGCGAGTGGCGACTCGGCGAAGCCGTGAGCGGGAACCCTTCGGGTTCCTCGAGTTGCTCGCTTCGCTCGCCACTCGCCACGGACGGGGCCATGGCATTCCGCAGAGGAGCGAGCGAAGCGAGCGACGATTGCGGCAAACGATAGTTGCGATTTGCAACTGACCCCCCTACGCTGCCCAACGTCATGGGGGATCCAGCTGCCAGTTGTTCGATTCAGCGCACCCTCGATCTGGTGGGTGACCGCTGGACGTTGCTGATCCTGCGCGACCTGTTTCGGGGCGTGCGGCGGTTCGGGCAGCTCCAGGAGGATCTGGGCATCGCTCGCAATCTGCTCGCCGACCGGCTGACCAAGCTGGTCGATGCCGAGATCGTGGAGCGGGAGCCGTACCAGGATCGTCCGGTGCGTCACGAGTATGTGCTGACCCACAAAGGCCGCGATCTCTCCCCCAGCCTCGTCGCTCTGATGGGTTGGGGTGATCGCTGGTGCAGTGACGGCGAACCGCCGACGCTGCTCGTGCATGCCGAGTGCGGAACACCGCTCGAACAGGTGACCCGTTGCCCGACGTGCGACGACCCGCTCTCCCCCTCTGACATTCGCAGTCGCCCCGGTCCCGGGCGCGACATCCCCACCGAGGGCTTCCCGCAGCCCGTGGAGGCATCGTGACCCTCGCACCTGGCCCAACACACGAGGCCGTCGATGTGGATGAGCTGCTCCAGCTCCCACTCGGCGATCTCCTGAAGCGGGCGGCCGCTGTCCGCGATGGATCGTTCGGAACGCGGGTGACCTACAGCCCGAAGGTGTTCATCCCGCTCACGATGCTGTGCCGCGACAAGTGCGGTTACTGCACCTTCGCCCAACCGCCGGCGCGGCTCGACTCCCCGTATCTGACCCCGGACGAGGTGCGCGAGATCGCCGTTCAGGGCGCGATGCAGGGCTGCCACGAGGCGCTGTTCACCCTGGGTGAGCGGCCTGAGCTGCGTTACCCGGCCGCTCAGGAGTGGCTCGACGACCACGGCTACGAGTCCACGATCGACTACCTGGTCGCGATGTGCCGGATCGTGCGCGACGAGACCGGACTGTTGCCCCACGCCAATCCCGGTGCGCTGTTCCCCGACGAGCTTGCCCTACTGCGCGAGGTCTCGCCGAGCCAGGGAATGATGATCGAATCGCTGAACGGCGACCTCGACTGCCACCGCGGCGCGCCCGACAAGGAGCCAGAGCGCCGTCTGGCCACCCTCGAGAGCGCAGGCGAGCTCAAGATCCCGTACACGACGGGGATTCTCGTGGGAATCGGCGAATCGCTCCGGGACCGGATCGACGCGCTGCAGGCGATCGCAGCGAGCCACGAGCGCCACGGCCATGTGCAGGAGGTGATCGTCCAGAACTTCTTGCCCAAGCTCGGCACGGCAATGCACAAGGCTCCGCCCTGCCCCGAGGACGAATACCTACAGGCGATCGCGCTCGCCCGGCTGATCTTGCCGACCGACATCCATCTGCAGGCGCCTCCCAACCTCTCCGACGACTTCGGTGGGCTGCTCGACGCCGGAATCGACGACTGGGGCGGTGTGTCCCCTGTGACCGCCGACCACGTCAACCCCGAACGGCCCTGGCCGGCACTCGATCGCCTGCGCGAGGTCACCGAGGGTCGCGACTTCGTTCTCGCACCCCGTCTCACTATCTACCCCGAGTATGTGCTGCGTTCGGGCGAGTGGATCGCCGAGGAGAACCGCTTTGCGGTGCTCGACCGGTCCGACGCCGAGGGCCTGGGTCGCGACGATCCCGGCAGCCAGATGCCCGAGCGCACGATGGAGAACAAGGACGTCGGTTCGGGCGCTGACGTCCTCGTCGCCGACGAGAACAGCACCCAGTGGTACTCCGGCGGCAAGAACCATTCGCCCGTCGAGCTGATACCGGGCCGGGCTGCTGCCCGAGGCGCGGTGCGGGAGGTCCTCGACGGGGTCCTCGCCGGTCAGGAACCCGGCCGCGACGAGATCGTCACCCTGTTCGGCGCCCGGGGTCCCGAGGTCGTCGCTGTCGCCGAGGTTGCCGACCAGCTTCGCCTTGACGCGGTCGGAGATCGGGTCACTTGGGTTCACAACCGCAACATCAATTACACGAACGTCTGCACCTTCAAATGCCGCTTCTGCGGCTTCAGCAAGGGTCCGCTGTCTCTCAACCTGCGGGGCACGCCGTACATGCTCACCCTCGAGGACATCCAGGAGCGGGTGATCGAAGCGGCCGAGCTCGGTGCCACCGAGGTCACCCTGCAGGGCGGTATCCATCCGAGTTTCGATGGCGACTACTACATCGACGTGTGCCGGGCGATCCACGACGTGGTGCCCGAGATGCACCTCCATGGATTCACTGCGCTCGAGGTCATCGAGGGCGCCAAGCGGCTCGGCGAGAGCCTGGCGGAGTACCTGATTCGCCTGAAGGCGGCGGGGCTCAAGTCCCTTCCGGGCACCGCTGCCGAGGTCCTCGACGATGAGGTGCGCAACATCCTCTGCCCCGACAAGATCAGCACGGACGAGTGGTTGGAGTGCCACGAGGCCGCGCACTCGATCGGACTCCACTCCAACATCACCATCATGTTCGGCTCGATCGAGAATCCCGTGCACTGGGCCAACCACATCGTGCGAACTCGGGATCTTCAGAAGCGCACCGGTGGCTTCACTGAATGGGTCCCGCTGCCCTTCGTGCACATGGCGAGCCCCATCTATCTGCAGAAGCAGGCCCGCAGGGGACCCACCTTTCGCGAGACCGTCCTCATCCACTCCGTCGGGCGTATCGCCTACCACGGGCTCATTGACAACATTCAGGTGAGCTGGGTGAAGATCGGCGTCGAGGGGGCGCAGCAGATCCTCCGTGCCGGCGCCAACGACCTCGGTGGCACCCTGATGGACGAGAACATCAGCCGGGCCGCTGGTGCCCAGCACGGACAGGGGCTGGTGGAGCAGGACTTCCGCGACATCGCCGAACCTCTCGGACGGGCGATCCGCCAGCGCACCACCGGCTATGGCGATGCCGATGGCGCGCCCGAGGTGGTGTCGAGGCCGACGCTCACCGCCGACAATCCAACCGACCGCAAGCTCATCCCCGTCAGCGCGCTCGGTGACCGCGTCTGACCCGGTGACCGCGCCTGACCCGGTGACCGCGTCTGACCCGGCGGGGAGGCCGCCCGACCGGCGCAGCACGGGCGACGACCGCACGGATGCCCTCATCGAAGAGCTCCTCGACGCGGTCGACGCCGAGGCGAACCGGCGAGTGCTGCGCGAGATCTTCGTGTCGGCAACCGGGCTCGCTCGCACGGTCGACGATCGTCTCGACCTCAAGATCGCCTCTGCGGCGCTCTATGAGATGTGGGACGCGTTCACGACCTTCGCTCCCCACAAGGACCTCCGCAAGGTCACCGTGTTCGGATCGGCCCGCACTCGGCCCGACACCGCTGAGTACGTCCTCGCCGCCGACGTGGCCCGAGCGATGGCGGAGCGGGACTGGTTCGTCGTGACGGGAGCCGGGCCCGGGATCATGTTGGCGGCCAACGAAGGCGCGGGCCGAGAGCGCAGCTTCGGCGTCAACATCCGCCTTCCCTTCGAACAAGAGGCCAATCGGTATCTCCTCGGCGACGAGAAGCTGGTGGAGATGAAGTACTTCTTCACCCGCAAGCTGATGCTGGTGAAAGAGAGCTCGGCGTTCGTCGCTCTGCCAGGTGGTTTCGGCACCCAGGACGAGACCTATGAGCTCCTCACGCTGCTGCAGACCGGCAAGGCCGAGCCGGTCCCCGTTGTGCTGCTCGACGTGCCAGACGGATCGTATTGGGAGACGTGGCAACGCTTCGTGGTCGATGAGCTCGACGGCGGTGGGCTGATCGCCTCAGACGACCACGATCTCTACACCGTCGCGACATCTGTCGAAGAGGCGTGCGATGAGATCACTCGCTTCTGGTCCAACTACCACTCGATCCGCTACGTCGGGAACAGGCTGGTCGTCCGGATGCAGCGCCCGGTCAGTGATGCGACCCTGGCCGAGATCAACGAAAGATGCGCCGGACTCGTGGAGGGGGGCCAGATCGAGCGCAGCGGACCGGTGGGGCCCGAGATCGACGAGGCCGACGAGACCGAGTTGCCCCGCTTGGCGTTCCGCCATGGCCTGGGCCACTACGGCAACCTGCGTCCCCTGATCGATCTCATCAACCGCGACTGAACCAGTCCGCGAGTCAGGCGCTGAAGGGGTCCACCACCAGGCGGCCTGCCGGCGCGGTTCGAAAGAAGCGGCCCTCGTTGCGTCTCACCGTCTCGCGACAGCTGTGGAAGAAGCGCCGAGCCGAGCTGCCGCAGCGGCGAAAGAGGCGGCGGTGGTCCCACGCGACGACGAGCATCGACCCGAAGAGCACGGTTCGCCACACGATCCGGGCGAACCACCACAGCGGGCGCGACCACTCCTCGAGCTGGGACGGCAAGGTGTCGGCATGAAAGCTGAGGTGACGAACTTCGTCGGCGACGATCGCGCCGAAGAGGGGCCCCAGCTGATCGTCGTCGGCGAATCGCTCCGCCAGCAACCCGTAGTACTCGAGGGCCACCAACTCGGCAACGAGGAGAATCAGGACCTCCGACCGCAGGCCCGAGATGCGCCGGGTGAGCTGGAACACCCGGTCCGACCAGTGTCGGGTCAGACGGGGTTCGTCGAACTGGTCGAGGACCAGACCGAGTAGCCGCGCGTGCTCCTGCTCCTCGGCGACGAACAGCCGCATGGCGTGCAGGTAGTCGTGGTCGCCCGTGCGGGCCGCCAACGCGAGCAGGTGCTCACCGTCCCCCGTTTCACCGAGCTGAAACACCGCGAGACTTCGGCGCAGGGCCGCCTCGGTACGCGTGTCGAGTTCGGGCCGGTTCGTGACCTGTATCGAGCGGTGGCGGCCGCTGTTGCGCTCGAAGTCGCTTCGCCAGCGCCGGCTGGCGATGACCGAACCGCCGGCCTCGGGATCGCGGGTCAACACTCTGTGCACGAAGAACTCCTCGGATCGGCCCGCTCAGCCCTACGACGCCCGAGGGGCCATACCGGTTCCCTCCGCCGGCCAGAAAGTCGGGCAACGCCTCCGATCCGGTCGTCGCCGGCTCTCCTCCCGACTCGAGCGGCTCTTCAGATCAGCGTCGAGGTGGGTCCCCCGCGCAAGAGCTGCGCTGCCTTCTCGACCGAGCGCCGCGCCTTCGCGATCCGCTTCTCGACCTCGGGGCGCTGCCCGTCACCGTCGGCATCTTCGAGTGCGGCCCGCAACGCACTCATCGCGAGGTCGCTGAGCTGCTCGGCAATGTCGTCGAGCCGATCAGCCACTGACGCCAGATCATCATCTATCGGATCGGCCACATCGAACTCCTTCGCCCATCACGGGGCACGACGCAGGTCGAAGCGTAGGCTTCGTGCAGTGGCGACACCTGGGACCCCGTCCGACCCCGCTCTGGGCGACACTGCTCTGGGAGACACTGATCGCCAGCGCGAGTGGCTGTCGTTCGAAGACCCCGAGGAGCATCGCACCTGGCTCTTCGACCTCACGTTCCTCACGAGCAACTGGACCTGCATCTACGGCGCCGGATGTCCCGGGATCGAATCGGAACCGGCCGTCGAGCGCCAGCTCGGCTGCTGCACACATGGCGCCTATCTGAGCGATGCCGACGATCTCGAGCATGTCATTCACTGCATCGACGAGCTCGACGACTCCACATGGCAGCTACGCGCCGAGGCCGAAGAGCTCGGAGGCCCCCTCTGGCAGGACGACGACGGCTGGTGGCGCACCCGCGTTGTCGGCGGCGCCTGCGTGTTCCAGAACCGTCCCGATCACCCTGCCGGCGCAGGGTGCGCTTTTCACCAGCTCGCCACCGACACCGGGCGACCCCACATGGAGGTCAAGCCGGAGATCTGCTGGCAGGCGCCAGTGCGGCGGGAGGACCACGAGACTGTCACGGGCCACATCTACACGATGGTTCGCGAGTGGGAGCGGCGCGACTGGGGCGGCGAAGAGACCGACGTCTGGTGGTGGTGCACAGATGAGTCCGTGGCCCATGTCGGTCAGCGGCCCGTGTACAAAGAGATGGGGCTCGAGCTCCGCGCCATCTGCGGACCGACGGTGTACTCCTGGCTGGAGGCCGAACTCGACGAACGCCTTGCCCGTACCCAGCTGTTGCCCCATCCGGTTGTCCGCAGGCGGTCCTGAGCTGTTACCCGGTCCGGCGGCCGGTCGACAGGCCGAACATGGACGCCCAGATCCGCGCGTTGCTCGAGGACCACAGGCAGCGTGGTCTCCAGCTCGGTGCCCAACTCGTCATCAGCCACCAGGGCCAGACGATCGTCGACCTCGCTGACGGCGAGTCGGTCACCGGCCAGCCGATGACCGGCGCGCACGTCCTGCGCTGGTACGAGGCGGGCATGCCCCAGCTCGCGGTCCTGGTCGGCCGCTTGATCGAGGCCGGAAAGCTGGACCTCGATCTGAGGGTCGACAAGGTCATCGCGGGATTCGGCGCAGGCAAGGAGACCTGCACCGTCCGCCACCTCCTCACCCACATGGGCGGCTTCCCAGGCGCCGAGCTCGGTGATCGTGAGATCAGACACTCCGACGCCGTCGACTTCATCTGCGCCTATCGCGCCGAATCGGTACCGGGTCACCGGGCGGCCTTTCACCCCACGTCGGGATGGCGGATCCTCGCGGAGATCGTTCGTCGAACCGGGCGAGGCTCCCTGGCCAAGCAGCTCCACAAGCACGTCTGGCGGGCGGCCGGGATGCCCGGCGCCGCCCTCGGGATCTCTGCGTCCACGGCCAAGCGCCTCGGCGCATTGTTGGGACCCGTGCACTGGGCCGGCTGGGACGCATCCGAAGAACACGACGGCGAGCGGGTTCGCGTGCCCTACAGAGCCGACCTCATCCACAACCTCGATTGGCACCTCGCTCAGGAAGATCCTTCCATCGGCTGGTTCGGGTCAGCGCGTGACCTCGCCGCGTTCTACGACGCTCTCAACGCACCGGGACATCCGCTCTTCGAGAGCGCAGGCACCGGACCGCTCCTCACCGCGACCCATCGCGCTGGGCTCCGCGACCACCACTTCGGTGGCGCAGCCGTGCCGTGGGGTCTGGGGTTCCAGACCGCTGCCGCGTTCGGTGGATCGCTCGGCTATCGAGCCCACGGACACACCGGTCGCACCGGACGTGCGCTGCACGATCCAGACGAAAAGCTCACCGTCGTCTATCTCACCAACGGGCTCTGTCGGCCGATCGACAACGAACGGCGCTGCTCGGAGATGTTCGAGCTGATCCAGGACATGATGTTCCCGCGCCCTGCGAGCGCGTGGGTCACCCAAGGCCTGCTCAGCGTGACGCCCCGGTAGCGCCGGCTCTCGCGGCTACCCGGGACCCGAGGTCAGTCCCTGTCGCTGTTGGTGTCCCGGTCGCTGTTGGTGTCCCGGTCGCTCTTGGTGTCGAAGTCCGCGTACTTGGCCGCCAGCTCGGCGTAGTGATCGTCGTACTTGTCCGCGACGTCCTCGAACTCGTCGTCCTCGGATGGCTCGCTCGAATCGACGATCTCGTCGTCCTCGCGAACGTCGTCCTCGCGAATCGAGAACGGATCCGTGGCATCGAAGTCGAAGTCCTCCACGGTGAACTGGCTGGCCGTGTCGCGCTGGAACTTGCGCGCTTCCTCGTACCGGCGGTGGCGACCCTTCTTCACCGATGACTCCTCGTCCTCAGACTCGTGCGGGGCTCGACGGGGCGTCTTGGCCCATCGGTTGTGCCGCTTCCGATGACAACCTCTTCAGTTCTAGCAGAACTTCAGTGAAAAGGCGCAGCACGTTTCCTACTGTGGGTGACCACTTTCACTCTGGGTGGGCAGCGAGGTCGCCTGTGCCGGCTGCCTCGAAATCGCTGGTCAGCGCGGCGCGCTGCTCCAGCACCAGCCGGCCCGAGCGCTCGAAGGCCAGCGCCGCCCGCCCGTCGACCAGATCACGAATGGGGCCGCCGACAAGGTCGGCCCGCCACCCCGTGGCGAGGCGGGCCTCAGGGGCACCACGCAGGATGTCGGTGATGTCACTCCGTGTGGCGAGCAGGGTGACGTCGAGGTGCTCGTCCTTGGCGACCTGGGCGATCCAGGCCGACACGAGCGTCACCGCAGGGCGAAGTTCCTGGCTCAGGGCAGGACCCTGATCGATCTCGAGCACCGGCACCTCGTCAGGCGACAGCTGCCCGCCCTCGGTCACCGCCTCGAGGATCGCCCGCGCACCACCGTCTTTCAGAAACCGCCCGTCGACACCTCGTACTTTGCGAAGTTCTTCGGGTGTGGACGGCGCCCGCTGGGCGATTCCCACCACCGCGAGATCCGAGAGGACGAACCGCGGCGGGATGTCGTGGGTCCGCGCGGTCCGCTCGCGCCAATCGGCGAGTGTCGATGCGATCGCGCGCGCACCTCCCCGCAGGTGACGAGCCTCTTTGATCCGGGTCCAGGCCAGCTCGGTCGGCAGGGCGGGCCGGGCCGGCGTCCGGGCCAGCTCACACTCGTCGAGGGCCCAGGTGAGGCGTCCCCGCTCCTCCAGCTCTTCGACGAGGAGATCGTGGATCGTGAACAGGTGCGCGACATCGCTCGCTGCATACGACCGCTGCGCGTCGCGAAGCGGGCGCTCGAACCAGTCGGTCAGACGGTCGCCCTTGGGAAGACGCTCACCCACATAGCGCTCGACGAGGCTCGCGAGCGACGGGGTCGACATCCCCACGAAGCCGGCCGCGATCTGGGTGTCGAACAGGTCCCGCGGGATCGTGCCGCACGATCGGTCCAGTACCTCGAGGTCCTGGCTTGCGGCGTGCATCACCACGGTGGCCTGCCCGGTGATGGCCGCTGCCAACGGTGCGATGTCGACCTCGAGGGTGTCGATCAGGTGGATCTCGTCCTCGACTCCGATCTGGACCAGCGCCACCCTGGGCCAATAGGTGCGTTCGCGGTGGAACTCGGTGTCGATCGCAATGCGATCGGCGGTGAGAAGGTCGTCGACCAAGGAATCGAACACGGACTGGTCGGCGATCCATTGGTGCTCGAGCGCCGAGGCAGGGGCCAGGCGGCGCCGCCGCCGGCTCACGCGTCGCCCACAGCCACCGGACGACCCGAGCTGACCCACGCCAGGGTCCCACCTGCGACGTTGATTGCGTCGATTCCCGTCGCTCGCAGGTACTCACAGGCCTGGGCGCTGCGACCACCGCTCCGGCAGATCACATAGACCGGACCGTCGTTCGGGACCTCGGCGACCCGATCGACGAGTTGATCCAACGGGATCAACGGAACGTCGGGTACCCGCGCTTCGACCCATTCGTCGTGCTGGCGCACGTCGATCAGGTGCGCTCCGCCCTTCAGGGCGTCAGCCAACTCATGGACGTCGATCTCGGGTACCTCCACGCGTTCCTCCTCTACGGACTGCTCAGGGTACCGGTAGCGGTCTGGAGGCGATCGCTTTCGGCGGATCAACCACGAGCGCCCAGAATCACCTCGACCGCTGCAAGATCATCGGGGGTGTTGACGTTGCGGACGACCTCCCGCGGCAGTGCCACGGTCGTCATCTCGTGGGCACGCAACGCCATCTTCGGGCCCCGCGCTCCGTCGGCACGGCGTTGGACCAGCAGGTCGAGCGCTTCGGCACGGTACAGACCGATGAGGGGCTCGAGCTGATCGGAGAAGCCCAGCACGGCCAAGGCGTCGCTGCCGTGGGCCGCCCGAAGGATCGAACCGATCGCCTCGGCCGTCATCGTTGGCACATCGCACGGGCACACAAGGATGTCACCCTCGCTCCGGAGCCCTGCGATCAGCGCAGCGAGAGGACCCGTGCCTGCCATCTCCGGTGGATCGGCGACGACCTCGAGGCCCAGCTCGGCGCTACCCCCGAGGGCGACAACGCGCGCAAGGCCCGCATCCCTCATCGCCGTGGCAACCCATGAACCCATCGGCCGGCCGCCCAGGTCGAGGGACGCCTTGTCCTGCCCCATGCGGCTCGAGAGCCCGCCGCAGAGGACAGCTCCGACGGTAGTCACGTGAGCGAGCTCATTCGCCGTCGGGCACGCCAGTGGGGTCGAGCTGCATCAGAAACTGTGCGCACCTGTCCTGCTCGTCCTGCTCACCGATCGCAGCCGCGGCCCGGTGCAGTCCCAGAAGCGACCGGAGAAAACCGTGGTTGGTCGGCTCCGTCCAGCGGACATAGCCGCTGCCCCGCCACCCTGCGCCCCTCAGCGTGTCGAGACCCCGGTGGTAGCCGACGCGGTAGTACGCGTAGGCCTCGATGTCGGAATCGGCGAGCGAGCCCAGTGCCGCCCACCCGTCCAGGAATCGAGGGTTGACCGCCACCACGTCGCCGACGGCAGCCTTGCGTTCTTCGGCCGGCCGGCTCAACGCAGCCGACAACGCGGCGACCGCGTCGGGGTCGGCGGGGCCGATCACCGTCGTGGGTGGGCCGGAGGGCGTGAGATGAATGGGCTGATCGGCCATGACCTGACTCTACCCAGCGGGTTCCGTACCCTCGGTGTGGTGCTCGTCTCACCAGCTGCGACCCTGCCCGAATGGCTGGACGCCGACCGCCTGCAATGGCTCACGCTCGCAGCGATGGCGGCTCTGGTGGTGGCCGGGCTCGTCGTGGCCCGCTTCGTTCAGCGAATCCTCACCATGGTGGTCGGTCTCGCGCTCGTCGGAGGCCTCCTCGCCGCGATCTGGTTCGAGCGAAGCGATCTCCAGAGTTGCCAGGAGACCTGCTCGTGCCGGTTGTTCGGCCAAGACGTCGAGGTTCCGGACGGTCCGCTCTGCGGCGAGGACCGATTCCAGCTCTCCGAACAGCCCTGACCAGCGCTCGTCCCGACTCAGCGCGGGTGTGCGAGGTCGATGAGCCGCGCCATCTCGCCGGCGTGAGTCGACGGGGCACCGTGCCCGGCCCCCGCGATCTCATGCAGTTCGCCGTGAGTCGCCTCTTCGGCCGTGAGCAGGGCTGCCCTGTGGGCTCGCTCGCCCGACTCGGCTCCCAGCCCGACGATCAACGGGACGTGAATGCACGTCGCGTCGTAGCGCTGAACCTGGTGTTCGCGTAGCTCGGCCACCATCGCGGCCCCTTCGGCCCTCCGGTCGGCGCGGGTCCGGTCCGGAAGGGCGAGCCATCCTTCGTCGCCGATCATGCGTCGAAGAAAGCTCTCGGCCGCATCGGCCGGCTCCACGTCGGGTGGCGGTGGATCTGGCCACCAGTCCTCCCACCCGCGGGGCGCCTCGTAGCTGACAACGCCCACGATGTTGGGGTCCCCGGTGGTCGCCAGGGCCATCGCGATGACCCCGCCATAGCTGTGCCCGAACAGAATCGTCGGGCGCTCCCCCACGATGGCCGCCAGATCCGCGACCTGGTCCGCGAATCTCGCTGTCGGTGGTGCCTGGCGCGAACGGCCATAGCCTCGACGGTCATATCGCACGACGCTGCGTCCCCGCAGCCGGCGCGCCACGCGCAGCATTCCGGCGCCCCTGTCCATCGCTCCATGCACGAGGACGATCTGGGGCCCTTCGCCCTCGTGGCGGTACACCGCCAGCTCTCGAACCGTCTCGCGTGCCGGCACGCGATCAGGGAACGGTGATCACGCGCAGCGTATCGGTGGCATGGCCGCCCGACCGCGATCCTGAGACCACCACCACCGTGTCGCCGGCGCGCACCGCACCGATTCTCGCCGCGGTCGCGACCGCTTCCTTCGCCGTCTCGGCGGGCGTCGATTGTTCGGTGAAGATGACGGGCTGGGTCCCCCACGACAGCGCCAGCTGGTTGGCGGTGCGGTCGTCGAACGTCATACCCATCACGGGCATCGTCGGCCTGAAGCGGGCCACCGAACGGACGGTGAAGCCCGAGCTCGACAGGCACACGATCGCGTTGGCGTCGAGCTCGACCGCAGCCCGCGCCGCGGCCATCGTGAGCGCGTCGGTCACGCGTAGGTAGGTGGCGTCAGCCGAGGCCCGCCGACGGATCGCCTGGATGTTCTGCCGCCAGGCCGTGTAGTCGAAGCGGTCGTCGGCTCGCTCGGTGATCCGCGACATCGTCGCGACCGCGTTGACAGGATCGCGACCGATCGCCGTCTCGCCGCTCAACATGACGGCCGACGTTCCGTCGAACACCGCATTCGCGATGTCTGACGCCTCGGCGCGGGTCGGAATCGGTGACTGGACCATCGACTCAAGCATCTGGGTCGCGGTGATCGCCGGCCGACCGAGGGCGATGCACTCGCGGATGATGCGCTTCTGCAGGTGCGGGAGCTCCTCGATGTTGCACTCCGCACCCAGGTCGCCGCGAGCCACCATCACGGCCCCAGATGCCTCGATGATGCCCTCGAGGTTCTCCGTTGCTGCCTTGGTTTCGATCTTGGCGACCAGGAGCGGCCCCCGGGGCGCAGGTTCGACGCCGACGCGGCGCATGTCGTGGGCTGATCGAACGAAGGACACAGCGATCATGTCGGTGCCGAGCTCGACGAAAGTGTCCACCATTCGCAGGTCCTGGGGTGTCGGCGAGCTGATGCGCAGCCGATCAGACGGGATGTGGAGGCCCGGGCGGCCCTCGAGGTGGCCGCCGTGGACGACGAGCGCCTTGAGCGAGTCGGGCGACTTGTCCTCCACCGTGACGACGACGTTGCCGTCGCCGAACGCGAGTCGGTCACCGACGTGGACGTCGAGGAGCAAGCTCTCGTAGTCGACCGCGATCGTCTCCGCTGTGCTCATCTCGAGATCGACGACCAGGTTCACGAAATCGTCCTGGTGCAGCTCGACGCCACCCTCGGGGAACTGTGCGCACCGCACCTTGGGGCCAGGAAGGTCGATGAGGATCCCGGTGTGGCGGCCGAGCTCGGCCGAGATGGATCGCACCCTCTCGTACTTGGCGATCTGTTCGTCGAGGGTGCCGTGGGCGAGACCGATTCTCGCCACGTTCATCCCCGCCAGGATCATCTGGCGAATCGTCCGCTCGTCTTCGGAAGCCGGACCGATCGTCGCGATGATCTTCGTGCGTCGTGCCATCGCACCAACGGTACAGAGACGACCACGGGCTGCCGCGATCGCCCCGGGAGGGCGAAGCGTCCTAGGGTCCAGCGACGTGGAGCTGATCTTCGTTCGCCATGGGCGCCCGCAACACGTTGAGACCGACGACGGAACCCCTGCGAATCCCCCCCTGTCCGAGATCGGCCACATTCAGGCTCAGGCGATGGCCGATTGGCTGTCCGAGGAGCACATCGACGCCATCTACTCGAGTCCGATGCAGCGAGCCCGTGAGACGGCGGCCCCCCTGGAGAGGGTGCTGGGCCTCCAGGCCGAGATCAGGGAGGGGCTGAGCGAGATGGACCGCGACTCGACCGCTTACGTCCCCACCGAGGTCCTGCGGGCGACCGACAGAGACGCATGGCTCAAGATGGCGTCCGGCGATTTCATGAAAGACGTCGCGGACCCACATGGGTGGGTGCGCGGCGTGGTGACGACCGTCGAGCAGATCGTGGTGGATCACCCAGGCCAGAGGGTCGCAGTGGTGTGCCACGGCGGGGTGGTGAACGCGTACATCGCCCAGTGCCTGGACTTCTCGATCGACGACTTCATGCGCTTCGACGTCGACTACACGTCGGTGAGCCGGGTGATGGCGTCGAGCCGAGGCCACCGCAGCGTGATCGCGATCAACGAGCGCACTCACTTCCGTGGACGACCCGAGCTCGCCGTCCGCGACTGACTCAGCTCCTCAGTCCCGGATCTTGGCGAGCAGGCGCAGCAGCTCGAGGTAGAGCCACACAGTGGTCACGAGTAGCCCGAGAGCTGCGGTCCACTCCAGATCCTTGGGTGCGCCGGCCTTGGTCGCTCGCTCGACGAAATCGAAGTCCAGCAGGTAGTTGAACGCCGCCACGCCGACGATGACCAGGCTGATGAGGATGCCGATCGGCCCGCTGCTGTGCAGGAACGGGACCTCGAGATCGACGCCGATCAGGTACATCAGCAGCTGCACCCCGTAGACGAGCATGATCCCCATCGTCGCTGCGACGACGCCGCGACGGAGACGGTCGGTCACCCGGATGATGCGGGTGCCGTACAGAAAGAGCATCGAGGCGAAGATCGCGACGGTCAGCATCGCTGCCTGGAGCACGATGCCGTCGTAGCTGAACTCGTACACGTGGCTGAGCGCGCCCACGATGAGTCCTTGGACGAGTGCATATGCGGGGGCGATGACCTTCGCCCAGGCCGGCTTGAAGTAACTGAGGATGAGCAGGCCCAGCCCGCCCAAGAGAGCGATGAAGATCCAGCCGGGCAGCCGGGCGCCCGCGCCAGGGATCACATCGACGGCGTTCCACCCCGCCACAGCCGATCCCACGAGCAGGACCAGCAAGACTGCGGTTGCGCTGGCGACGCCACCGATGCGCATGGTGTCGCGGTCCGAGACGATCGGCCCGCGGTCTGCAGCGTTGCCGATCTCCAGGTGCCGCTCGGTCAGAAAAGCATTGCTACTCATGCCCTACAGGGTACGACGACAGACCCAAAAGGGCTATGGGCCGCGGGAGAGCGAGCGGCGACTCGGCGAAGCCGTGAGCCGCGGGAGGGGCCATGGCAATCCACGAGCGAGGAGCGAGCGGCGACTCGGCGAAGCCGTGAGCCGCGGGAGGGGCCATGGCAATCCACGAGCGAGGAGCCACGAAGTGGCGAAGTGGCGGCGAGCGGCGACTCGGCGAAGCCGTGAGCCGCGGGAGGGGCCATGGCAATCCACGAGCGAGGAGCCACGAAGTGGCGACGAGCCGTGGCAAACACTCAGCTATGGGGCACTTCGTTGAAGGGGAGGTCCTTGTCGGTGCGGACGTCGCCGGGCAGACCGAGGACGCGCTCGCCGAGGATGTTGCGCATCACCTCGGAGGTACCGCCCTCGATCGAGTTGGCTCGCGAGCGCAGGAACATCTGCTGGGGGCTGGCCGCAGCGGTGGCGTCGCGTTCCATGTCGTAGCTGCCATAGAGCATCCCGTCAGCGCCGAGCAGCTGCATGGTGAAGGCGTGGATGTCCTTGTTGTTCTCGGCGAACGCGAGCTTGCCGACGGAGCCTTCGGGGCCAGGGTCGCCCTTGGCCCGGTTCTGGGAGGCGCGGATGTTGGTCAGGCGTGCCGCTTCGGCCTTGCTCCACAGCGTCATCAGCTCGTCCTGGGTGGCGATGTCCTTGCGGTGCTCCGGCATGGCGTTCCACGCCTCGACGGCGACTGCGATGGCCCCCGATCCGCGGGGTGCCTGGGCGCCGCCGATCGCGACCCGCTCGTTCATCAGCGTGGTGAGTGCCACGCGCCAGCCGTCGCCGACATCGCCGAGGCGTTCGCTGTCCGGGATGCGCGCGTCGGTGAAGTAGACCTCGTTGAACTCGGCTCCGCCGGTCATCTGGCGTAGCGGTCGCACCTCCACGCCGGGCTGGTGCATGTCGACCACGAAGTAGGAGAGTCCCTTGTGCTTGGGGGCCTCGGGGTCGGTTCGGGTCACCAGGCAACCCCAGCGGGACGCGTGCGCGAGGCTCGTCCACACCTTCTGTCCGTTGACGACCCACTCGTCTCCGTCGCGAACCGCGCGGGAGGTGAGCCCGGCGACGTCGCTTCCGGCGGACGGCTCGGAGAAGAGCTGGCACCAGAGCTCCTCGGTGGTGAAGATCGGGCGCAGGTAGCGCTTCTTTTGCTCCTCGGACCCGTGGGTGTAGATCGTCGGCCCGCACATCCCGTACCCCATCGGGTTGAGGGGGAAGCACTGCGGCGCCTTGACCTGCGCGAGCCTCGCGTTGACCGCGCCCTGCACCTTGGGGCTGAGTCCGAGACCGCCGTAGCCCTCGTCGAAATGGATCCAGGCGAGTCCCAGGTCGAATTGGGCGCCCATGAAGTCCACCCGGTCGCCCTGTGGGTCGTGATCTGAGAGCAGGTCGTCGACGAGCCCGAGCGCGTGGCGCTCCTCGGTGGACGTTGCGTCGGCCATGTTTCCTCCCGAAAGTCGCTCCGGAACGCTAGCTCTCCGCAGCGAGTCGCCCAAGGAGCTCGTCGCGGACCGAGGAGCCGCGCTCTCGTGCCCGTTCTGATGCGATTCGCCAACCGTGCCGCGACGAGTACGTGAGGGGAGGTTCGCCGAGGCGCCCTTCCCGGACAGCCATGACCTCGGCGAAGAAGAGCTCGTGGTCGCGCATCATCATCGAGTCGACGACCTCGCAGTCGAGGTACGCCATCGCGTTGGGGACATATGGCCGGTCGTCGATCACCTCCACGTAGTCGGTGAAGCGATGCTCGAACTTGTGGCCCGGATAGCTGAAGTACTGGCCTTCGGCGATCTGGTCACCGGCCAGAATCGACACCGTGAAGGCTCCCGAAGCGACGATCAGCGGGTGAGTGTCGTGCTTGGGAGACACGCTCGCCATGACCACCGGGTCCTCGAATGAGACCTGACACACCCAATGCGAGGTGTAGAGCCGGTGGAGGCCATCGTGAGCGGCGCCGACGACCTGCACCCCCTTGGCCATCTGCCCCAACGAACGCTTGATGTCCCGATCGATCACGGGCTCATCGTGACACGCTGGGGCTGCGCGGTCAGTTGAGCCGGGCCCAGAGGCGACGGGCCGCGGCTCGCAGCTGATCGGCGTCGGTGCCGCCATAGCGATCAGCGGCTTGTTCGAGGTAGCGCGCTGCGTCGTCGACCCGGCCGCGTCGCTCGAGAGCGGTCGCGAGCTGGCGGTATTCGTCGAGCGGACAGTCGTCGAGGCACACGAGCAGCTCGAGCACCGAGGCCAGGGCAGTGCTGTTGCGTGAGTGGTGATGGATCATCCGCAGGTTGTTCAGCATCCGCAGCACGATCACCTGCGGGGGTGTTTCGGCGAGGTACGACCGTTCGAAGGCGACACCTGGCTGCATCGACTCGAATAGCTCCTGCGCACCAGCGGCGTCGATCACGGTTCCGCCGAACGCGTCGATGAACACGTCGTCATCGCCTCGGTGCCCCACCAGGAAATGCCCGGGCATTCCGATGCCGAACAGCGGCACCCCAGCTCGACGACCGACCTCGATGGCGAGGACCGAGAGCGTGATGGGGATGCCAGTACGGCGCTCCAGCACGAGATCGAGATAGCTGTTGTCGGGGTCGTAGTAGACCTCGCGTTCGCCGGCGAAGCCGAGATCGTGGAACAGCAGCCCGACGAGCCCATCGAGGCTCGGCTCGGGCAGAGCAGCTGCGAGCTCGTCCAGGCGGTCCCGAGCCGCCTCGACGTCTGTGTCGTGTTGGCCGCAGTGCGACGAGATCAACAAGCACGCGAGATCGAGCGGGAGCGGGTCGCCTCGAACGACGTGGGCGAATCGCTCACGGCTGCTTCGCGCGTCGTCTGCATCCATGACGCCTCGCAGCGTACCGGCGCGCCGCGTCGACCTGATCGAGGGTCAGCCGACGTAATCGCCGAGCGTGCCGCTCTCGATCGCCTCCACGGCGGCATCCACCTCGGCGATCGTGAACTGCCCCTCGAGGATCGCCTGCTCGATGTCGCCACCCGCGGCGATCACGAGGGCGGCGGCGATGACGTTGGCTGCGTCGATGCCCGACACAGAGCCCTCGGGCTCCGCGGTCGGGTCGCTCTCGTGCTGCTCGTCGGACTCGTCAGGCAGTATCGCCGGAGTCGACTCCTCCGGGCCGGCAGCGACCGACGGAAGACCCACCGGCACCTCAGCCTTCGTGGCGGCGGACTCCTCGAGGACGTGCGTTTCCTGCTCGCTCTCCTGCGACGCGGCGCCGCTCGGCGTCACACCGCTCGAGCATGCACTCAGCGCGACCAGAGCAGCGAACACGACCGCGACGAGGGCGACGCGGGCCACACGTGGGGGCTTGGTGATCATCAGGACTCGCCTCCGGGAACCGACGTGTCGGGCTCGGGCGTGTCCTCCACGCCGTCGTCCGGCATACGTTCCTCATCGGTCGGGGTATCGGGTTCTTCGAGCTTTGGCGGCTCTGGAATGTCGGTCTCGTCGTCGGGGGGCAGGGGTGCGTCCTCGACGCCGTCGTCCCCGCTCCCGTCCCCGCCAGAGCGTCGTTCACGGCGATCCTCGCGACGGTCCTTGCGTTCGTCGGCCCGTTCGTTGCGGTTCTCGCCGCGGTCCTCGGCGCGATCGGCCCGCCGCTCGTCCCGTCTGGCGTCACGCTCGGCTGTCCGTTCCTCGCGCTCGGCGCGCCGCGCCTCGGCCTCTTCGGGCGTGGGCCCGTAGCCATTCTCGACCAGGGCCTGGCGCAGCTTGCCCTGGGTGACCTCGATCTCGCCCTCGTCCTCGAGGTACATGATGAAGATCTTGCGGAGGTTCAGGCCGTCGCCGTCGTCGCCCTCGTCGGTCTCGTCCTCGGCCAGCGTGAGGCCGTTCTCGGCCATGTAGTCGGCCAGGAACTCCGCCAGAGCGTCTTTGATCTCGCCCGTCTCGGTCTCCACACCGTTCGCGCCGAGGAAGCGCACCACTGCGTGCGCGAGGCCGTGGGAGTGGTTGGCCCGCTCGCGGATGAGCTCCTCACGCTCCTCTTCGGGCAGCTCGGCGACCTCGTCGACCTTCTCCTCGTCGATGACACCGTCGTCGACGAGCTCGTCGACCTTGTCGGAGATCTCCTCCACCAGCTCGGGCGGAAGGTCCTCCTGCGACAACCCGACCGTCTCGAGAAGCTGATCGAGGGTGTCCTGCGATTCGGCAGCCGCGCCCGGCGCGAGCACACCGCCGAGAAGAGCAACAGCCGCGATCGCTGCGGTCGCGCGTTTGATCATCGTCACCCCATCCGTCGAGTCGGGTGAGGATCGGCAGGTGCTGCGTCCGCCTTGAGCACTGCGGCGGCGATACTGGCTCCGTGAGCACTCACCCTTATCTCGACAACGAGGGGCCGATCGCCATCGCACACCGCGGTGGTGCGGGTGATCATCCCGAGAACACGATGCCCGCGTTCGCAGCTGCGGTGGCGCTCGGGTACCGGTACGTCGAGACCGACGTCCACGTGACGGCCGATGGGGCGCTCATCGCGTTCCACGACGACCGGCTGGACCGGGTCACCGACCGCTCGGGAGTGATCTCCGAGATGACGTGGACCGAGGTCTCCGAGGCGCGGGTCGGGGGGCTGGCGCCGATCCCTCTTCTCGCCGACCTCCTGACGACCTTTCCGGATCTCCGGGTCAACATCGATCCCAAGAGCGACGATGCGGTCGAGCCGCTGATCAGAGAGCTCCGGCGACTCGACGCGCTGGATCGCATCTGCGTGGGTTCCTTCTCCGACGCTCGGCTCGAGGCCCTCCATGACGCGTTCGGAGAGCGAATCTGTATGAGCGCGGGCCCTCGGGAGACGCTCAAGATGAAGCTGGCAAGCGCGGGCCTGCCGTTGCGCTCGTTCCGTGCACGCTGCGCACAGGTTCCGGTGAGTTTTCGGGGGATCCCGATCGTGAACGCCCGCTTCGTCACGCGCCTTCACCGATTGGGCCTCGCGGTTCACGTCTGGACGATCGACGACCCCGCGGAGATGAACCGGCTGCTCGACCTCGGCATCGACGGGATCATGACCGACCGGCTGCAGGTCCTGCTCGATGTGTTCGACGGGCGAGGCCTGGCCGCGTGAGGCCTGGCGAGGTGACGTTTGGGGGGTAGCTTCGGCCCGGTGAGCGCACCGATCGAAGTCCCGTACGTCACGCGCCATGCACCCAACGCAATGGTGTGCAGCATCGACCATCTGGCGAGCGGGGCCGGCATCGCCGCGCTCCGAGCAGGTGGCAACGCAGCGGATGCGGCCATCGCGACATCGGCCGTACTCGCCGTGACCTCCCAGCACATGTGCGGCATGGGCGGCGACCTGTGGGCCCTCGTTCATCATGCGGACGGACAGCCACCTGACGCCCTCAACTCCAGCGGTCGCGCCGGCTCGGGCGCCGACCCGCAACGTCTCAGGGACGAAGGCCACACCGAGATGCCGTTCCGTGGCGATGCGCGCAGCATCCCCGTGCCGGGCTGCGTCGACGGGTGGCTCGCGCTGCACCGACGTCACGGGCGACTGCCGTTCGGCGACGTGGTGGCGAGCGCGATCGGTCTGGCTCGCGACGGCTTTCCGATCGGCCCGCAGTGCGCCGCAGCGACCCACCAGCTCCAGGGCTTGCCGAACACGGAGGACTACCTGAGCGCCGGCCCACCCCGAACCGGCCAGCGGATCAGACGTGAGGGCGTCGCGCGAGCGCTGGGGGCCATCGTGGCGGGGGGCCGGGACGCCCACTACCTCGGTGAGTTCGGGCGCGCGCTGTTGCAGTTCGGCGACGGCGAGTACACAGAGGACGACCTGGCGTTCGACAACGCCGAATGGGTCGAGCCGATCGCCGTGGAGGCCTGGGGTCACCGAATGTGGACGGTGCCGCCCAACTCGCAGGGCTACCTGACCCTGGCCGCATCGTGGATCGCGTCGAGGCTCGATCTCCCCAGCGACAGCTCTGATCCGGCGTTCAGCCACCTGCTGATCGAAGCCGCCAAGCAGGCCGGCTACGACCGTCCCGACGCGCTGCACGAAGGGGCCGACGGCCACACGTTGGTGAGCGAGGCGCGCCTCGGGCCGCGGGCCGCTGCGATCGACCGCACGACCACGAGCCGGCTCGGTCTCAACACCTCGGATGGCGACACCATCTACCTCGCCACCGCCGACGCGGACGGGATGGGCGTGTCGCTCATCCAGAGCAACGCGTCGGGATGGGGCGCCAACGTCCTGCTCCCCGGGACCCGCATCTCGCTTCACAACCGCGGCCTCGGCTTCAACGTGATCGAGGGCCACCCTGCCGAGTACGGACCGAGGCGCCGCCCGCCGCACACCCTCGCCCCGGCGCTCGTGCAGCGCCTCGACGGTTCGTTGCGGTACGTCCTCGGCACCATGGGGGGCGACACCCAGCCCCAGATCCTCCTCCAGCTCCTCGCCCGCCTCCTCCACACAGGAGAGAGCCCAGGGCGCGCTCTGGCCGCAGGGCGATGGCGACTTGCGGGGGCCAGCGCAACGGGGTTCCACACGTGGACCGACCCCGACGAGATCGTTGTGGAGCTCGAAGGTCACGCCGACGGTCTGGACTCCGAGCTCGCCGACCTCGGTCATCGCGTGTCACGGGTCGGCAGGCACAGCAGCGCGTTCGGTCACGCGCACCTGATCGAGGTCGGTGAGGAGTCGCTCGGCGGCGCCAGCGATCCGCGCGCCCTCACGGGCGGCGTCGCCGGCTATTGAACACCCTTCAACCGTCCGACCTCAGGGGGCGGGTGGCCCATATGGACAGTGACGGCAGCCGCTGTCGCAGCACGAACCCCGCCGCAGGTGGTACCCGGCGGTGAAGACGAACAGGCCGCCGCCGGGATCGATGTAGCCGTCCTCGCCGGCGGCATCGGCCCGATCGTGAGCGGCAACGACGCCTGGGCTCAGCGGTTCTTCCACTGGACCTGCCGACGGCTGAGGAACGAACTCATCGCCTCACGGCTGTCCTCGGTCTGGCTGGCCATGATCTGGTTGCGGTTCTCGATGTCGATGCCGGCGCGGAGGCTCGGGATCTCGAGGTTGGCCCACATGACCTCCTTCGTCATCCACACGCCGAAGGGGCTGTTGGCGGCGATCTCCTCCGACACGCCGAGGCAGACGTCCATCAGATCATCGTCGGGGACAACCCGACTCACGAGACCGATGCGATCCGCCTCCGCGCTGTCGAACACCCGGCCGGTCAGCAGCAGCTCCCACGCGCGGGACGCTCCGATGAGGCGGGGCAGCATCCACGAGACACCGATGTCGCAGCCGCTCAAGCCGAGCCGCACGAACGCGGTGCCGAACTTGGCCGATTCGGCGCAATACCGAACGTCGCTCGCGCACGCGATCGCGAAGCCTCCCCCGGCGGCCGCGCCGTTGATCGCCGAGATGATCGGCTGACGGACGTCTCGCATGTGATGGACGAGTTCGGCGATGTACTGCTGAGTGGCCATGCCCTGCTGGGGTCGACCGAAGTCCTCGGTCCCCGGCACCGCTCCGAAGCCTGTGAGATCCAGGCCGGCACAGAATCCACGGCCCGCTCCGGTGATGATCACCGACCGCACGTCGTGGTCGCTGTCGACGTCGTCGAGCGCACGGTGCAGATCCTCGACGAGGTCGAACGTCAGGGCGTTCAGTCGCTCGGGGCGATTGAGGGTGATCCGCGCCACACCGTCGGCAGGGGCATCGACCAGGACATTCTCGTACTCGTGTTGCATCGGAGCCTCCAGAGCGCGCCGAATCTACCCGCCCGGTGCGACCCGTGTTCGAGATGTCGGAGCCGCTCGGGGCTCAGACGACTCAGTTGGCGATCGCGGCCACTTCGATGCGGCCAGGACCCAGGGCCCGGGCGGTGGCCAACGCTCGATCGACGACGTCGATCAGCTCGGCGGCATCCATCGCGTGCGAGGGGTAGCAGGCAAGACCGGCCGACATCGTCACGACGTCGCGTGCCGGGGTGTCGAGAAGCGCCCGACGAATACGGTCGGCGGCCCACACAGCACCTGTTTCTGCCGTGTCGTCGAGTACCGCTGCGATCACGCCGGGGCGGATCTGGCAGATGGTGTCGGAGTCGCGCAGGGTGTTGCGGACCACTCGCGCCATCACGCGCATCGCATGATCGCGGAGGTACGGCGCGAAGGTGGCGAACTCATCGATCTCGAAATGGCAGACCGACACCGGCTTGAGCGTGCGCCGGGCCAGAGCGACCTTGCGATCGACAGACAGCGTGAAGAAACGGTCATCGGGAAGCCCAGTGATCGGATCGCTGATCGATTCCACACCCTCGGCATCCGGCATTCGCATTGACCCCATGAACGAGCACACTCCCTGTCTGAGGCACGGCTGCTTCGTCGGGCTGTGGCGCCACGAACGCTGCAAGTGGCCAGGGTGCCACGGTTCGCGTCGGGCGACAAGATCGCGATCGCCGAGTCCCGGATGGGACGTCGATTCCCCATCGGCAGTTGCCACGCCGCGACTGAGGAACACGTGGTGGGACCCGCTTGCGCTCCTCGCCGATGCCCTAGGGTCGCCTGATGCGACTCGCACGACACGAGACAGCCACCGGCCCCCGCATCGCGGCAGTGGTCGACCAGGACGGCGCCGAGGTCCTCGTGGATCTCGACGTCTCCCACACCGATCTCCCCGGGCTTCTGGCCGCTGTCGGCAACGATCCGGCGGGGCTCGCTGCCCTCGCGAGCGGCGCCACCACACCGCTGAGCGAGGCACGTTTGCTGTCGCCCGTCGGTGCACCCCCAGCGATTCTGGCGATCGGCCTCAACTACAGGGCCCACGCCGAGGAGGGCGGGCGCGACGTGCCCACCACCCCGGTGATCTTCACCAAGCACCACAACTGCATCATCGGTCCCGGCGAGGGCATCCACATCCCCAACGCGGCCCCAGATCGAGTCGACTACGAGGGCGAGTTGGCGGTCGTGATCGGTAAGCGGTGCCGCCATGTCCCACGGGATCGGGCGAGCGAGGTCATCGCCGGCTACACGATCATGAACGACGTGTCGGTCCGCGACTGGCAACGGGCGAGCCA
>Ga0114932_10001315_pt1 | contig 28505 bp, 23 predicted proteins | sample 2SBtaG_2_FD_87286 | JGI IMG/M metagenome (GOLD analysis project Ga0114932, IMG submission 87286) | Deep subsurface microbial communities from Kolumbo volcano to uncover new lineages of life (NeLLi) - 2SBTROV12_ACTIVE470 metaG | ecosystem: Environmental > Aquatic > Marine > Volcanic ...
GCACCGAGGTCTGCGACTTCCTCGATACCGACGAGGACTGCGACGGCTTGGCCGACGATGACGACCCAGAAGGCGCACAGCTGCAGGTTCGGTTCTGGACCGACAGCGACGGTGACGGAGCGGGTGATCCCACCGGGCCAGTCTGGGCCTGTGACGCGACCGGAACCCTTGTCGATCGCGGGGACGACTGCAATGACGGCGACGCCGCGGTCAACCCGAGCGCGGGCTGCACGGGCTTCATTGGCGGCACCGACACCCTGGGCAACGCCGGCGACAAGCTGCTTGGCGAGTCCGCCAACGAGCGCTCCGGCCGCGCTCTGTCCTTTGCCGGCGATCTGAACGGCGACGGCAACGACGACGTCATCTTGGGCTCGTTCCAGAACTCCACGAACGGAACCTCTGCTGGCGCCGCCTACGTCCTGCACATGCCCGTCTCGGGTCGGTCGACACGGGAACCGCAACGGCCATCTTTCGGGGGACCGCCGCAGGCGACCGCGCCGGTGTCGCAGTCAGCGGCGGCGGCGACTACAACGGCGACGGCACCCCAGACGTCATGGTGGGCGCATTCCGAGAGGCCAGCGCCGGTGCCTCAGCGGGCGCGGCCTACATCATCTTCGGCCCCGTCAGCGGCACGTCCATCCTCGACACCGCCGACGTCATGTTTACGGGCGAACAGGCCAACGACCTCGCAGGGCGCTCCATGGCCTTCGTCGGAGACGTCGACGGCAGCGGCTCGGACTCCGTCGTCATCGGAGCCTATGGCAACGATGGACGCGCCTATTTGGTCGCCGCTGGCACCGCGTCGGGCAGCCTGAGCACAGCCATTGCCACCGTGACCGCTGTGGGCACCGACGACGACGCAGGACTGGTGGTCTCGGCCGCGGGCGACGTTGACGCCGATGGCATTCCCGACTTCCTGGTCTCGGCCACAGGCACCCCAAATGGCACGGTCTACCTCATCGATGGGCAGGTGACCGGCACGGTCTCGCTGGCCGATTCAAGGGCGATCCTGACCGGACAAGGCGCCGGAGACCTCGCCGGAGCATCGCTGTCAGAGGCCGGCGACCTCGACCGCGACGGATACGCCGACTTCATCGTAGGTGCTCGCTACAGCGACGTCGGCGCCAACGACGCGGGCTCGGCCTACACCCTTCACGGACCCATCAGCGGCGCCGTTTCACTCTCCGACGCCGAGGCGATCCTCGCCGGCGTCGTCGCCAGCGACTTTGCAGGTGACTCGGTGGCAGGCGCTGGCGATATCGACCGGGACGGACTCGACGACATCGCCCTGTGCGCGCGCTCCGACGACGAAGGCGGCAGCGGCTCGGGAGCGCTGTACATGCTCCTCTCTCCGTTGAGTGGAACAGTCTCGCTCACCAACGCCCACAGCAAGTTGCTCGGCGACAACGTGTTCGATCAAGTCGGCCTGGCCATGGATGGCAACGGCGACGTGGACGGTGATGGCGTGCCGGACTTCCTGGTCGGCGCGTGGAGAGACGACGAGGCTGCAGCAGACGCAGGTGCGGTATACGTCGTGCTCGGAGGCAATCTGTGAGACGAGCTTGGTTCTCGATCGTTCTGGTGAGCGCGATGTCGCTCGGCTGTGCCGGACTCTTCGAAGAAGAAAAGGAAGACACCGAAGAGAAGCTCGACACGGCTGAAGAAGACTGGGACGACACGGCCTCTCGCAAGAGCGCCAAGCAAGAGAAGGCACGTCGCAAGAAACTGGCAGCCATGCCCAAGAAGGCAACCGAAGGCCCGATCACGATCAAGGTGAAGCCGGGCTCGGCCTACAACGCCGCTGAGATCAGCTGCACCGAGACGGGATTTCGCAAGCGCTGCAACTTCAACGGCAACCAGTGCAGCATGACCGGTGTTCCACTCGACCGTGGCATCGGCTGCCGGGTCTTCTTCCAGGGCGCAAAACGGGCCAGCTGGGGGCCTATCAAGGGCAACAGCAGCCTGTCGTGTAGCTTCAGTGGTACCAACGCGACCTGTACTGAGAGCTGATCACTCGTCGACGGCGGTCACCCGGACCGATGCCAACGCCTGTACGGCACTCACGGATTCCACGACACGCAGCTCCATCTGCACAATGTGGCCGGTGACGACTCCCGTCGGGTCGCTGGTGGCGCCACCGCTGACGTTGCGCGCATCGATGTACAGGATGACCGCAGGCTCGATGCGGCACCCCGGTTCGGGGTCGGACACCACGCTCGAGAGCGAGTGTTCACTCCATCCCAGGCTCTGGGCGCTCGGCTCATCGATGAGCTGTCCGTACAGGTCGACCGGTACCGGCAGGTGACAGATGCGCAGAGCAGGTTCCATGTGGAACCCCCCTTGGGGTCCGAAGATCATCACCTGGTCCTGGCCATCGACCATCGGCGCCCAGGAGCCGTCATAGGTCCCGATCTGCAGTGTAGGCACTGGAGCCGATCCGCTGTCAGTGTCCGTGTCGGCATCGCTGTCGGCGTCGCTGTCGCTGTCTGAGTCTGTGTCCGTATCGGCATCGGCGTCTGTGTCGGCATCGCCGTCGGCAACGTCGGAGTCGTCCGGCAAGTCGGAGTCGACGGGTGTGCACGAGACGAGGAGCCAGAACAGCATGGGGGAAGTGTACGGCGAGACGAAGCTCGCCGCTTCTTGCAGGCGTCGGCGAGACGAAGCTCGCCGCTCCTTGCAGGCGTCGGCGAGACGAAGCTCGCCGCCCCTTGCCTACCCCAAGGAGCGGCGAGCTTCGTCTCGCCGATTAGAGCGTGTCCCACCCTGGAGCTCACATGGTCTCTGAGATCTTCGACCCGACCCACTGGCGCCCTGTCGAGGGCTTCGACTTCAAGGACATCACCTACCACCGCGCCCTCAAGCAGGGCACGGTGCGCATCGCCTTCAATCGGCCAGAGGTGCGCAACGCCTTTCGACCCGCGACGGTGGACGAGCTGTACACAGCACTCGACCACGCTCGGCAGTGGAGCGACGTCGGTTGCGTGCTGCTGACCGGCAACGGCCCCTCACCAAAGGACGGTGGATGGGCCTTCTGCAGCGGCGGAGACCAGCGCATCCGCGGAAAGGACGGCTACAAATACGAGGGCGCCGAGGGCGTCGACAAGGCCAAGCTGGGCCGCCTGCACATTCTCGAGTGCCAGCGCCTGATCCGCTTCATGCCCAAGGTTGTCATCTGTGTGGTGCCGGGCTGGGCCGTGGGCGGCGGACACAGCCTGCACGTGGTCTGCGACCTGACCCTGGCCAGCAAAGAGCACGCCATCTTCAAGCAGACCGATGCCGATGTAGCCAGCTTCGACGCCGGCTATGGCTCGGCCTATCTGGCGCGAATGGTGGGCCAGAAGCGCGCCCGTGAGATCTTCTTCTTGGGTCGGGACTACAGCGCCCAAGACGCCTATGACATGGGAATGGCCAATGCGGTCGTGCCCCACGCTGAGCTCGAGAACACCGCCCTGCAGTGGGCAGCTGAGATCAACGGCAAGAGTCCAACCGCCCAGCGCATGCTGAAGTTCGCCTTCAACCTGGTCGATGACGGCTTGGTCGGGCAGCAGATCTTTGCCGGAGAAGCCACTCGGCTCGCCTATGGCACTGACGAGGCCACCGAGGGTCGCGACTCATTCCTCGAGAAGCGCCCCAAAGACTGGTCCAAGTTCCCGTGGCACTACTGATTCTGGCACTGCTGGCGGCCTGCTCTGGCTCGCCAGAACCCACCAGCAAGGCACCGGGACAGACCATCGTCGTCGCTGCCATGATGGACTTTGGCACCCTGGTTCCGGTGGTCGCCAACAGCGCGCTGGACATGGATCTCATCGACAACCTGCAGAGGCCATTGCTTGAGCGCTCCTTTGACTGCGGCGTCACCTTCTCGCCCGGGCTGGCGTCGTCTTGGGAGTTCTCAGAGGACGGCCAGCAGCTGACTCTGCACCTGCGCTCAGACGTCACTTGGTCCGATGGAACGCCATTCACCGCGGCCGACGTGGTCATGACCCACTCGTTGATCGCCGACCCGATCGTGGCCAGCCCGCGCCTGGACTATGTGGCCCGCATGGACGGGCCACCGACGGCCATCGACGCCCATACGGTGCGCTTCGCATTCACCGAAGCCTACGATCAGACCGCCATGCTGGCTCATGCGACGTGGATCGCACCGGTTCCTGCCCATGCCTTCGGCGATGCGGACAGGTCCACACTTCGCGGCCATGCTCTGGGACGCGACCCGCTCGTGACCGGCCCGTGGCGTCTGGACACCTGGCGCCAGGGACAGGCGCTCGTGATCCAGCGCGACGTCAGCAAGCAGGCCGGCGCACGCCCCATCGAGCGCGTCGTGTTTCGACCGATTCCGGAGTACACAACCCGGTTGATCGAGCTCGAGAACGGAAGCGTCGACGTGCTGGATCAAATCGACGTCAACGACGTGCCCAGGCTAAAACAGGCTGGAGCTCACACCCTGCATCGGCGCGGATGGCGCAGCCTGGAATACCTGGTCTGGAATCGCCTCGATCCCGCCGACTACAAGGCCAAGAAGGCGGCGCTGCAGCCCGGTCAGGTGTTGGACTGGGACACGGTGGCCCCGCACCCGGTCCTGGGCGACCTCGCGGTCCGTCAGGCGCTGTCCACCGCTCTCGACATCGACTCGCTGATGAAGGACCTGCTCGGAACGACCACAGGCGACCTCTACGGCCGCCGCGCTGTCAGCACCATCAGCCCAGAGCTGTGCGGTTCGCATGCCCAGGACATCGTCCCGTGGCCCTATGACCCGGACCGAGCCCGGACCGAGCTGGCAGCGGCAGGATGGATCGACGCCGACGGGGACGGCATTCGCGACAAGAATGGCGTCCCCATGCACATCACCCTCGGCACCAACGCTGGAAATCCGCGCCGGGCCATGGCCGGTGTACGCATGCAGGCGATGCTCGCCGAAGTCGGCGTAAAAGTGGAGCTGCAGCGCACCGAGGCCCACACCTTCTGGGCTGGACTGCGGGCCAAGCAGTTCGACGCGGCCATCAGTGGGCGGTCCGCCATGCTCTGGCCCCAGCTGACCCCCATCTGGCACAGCGGGGACCAATACCTTTGGAACTACGCCAGCTATAGCGATGCCGAGACCGACCGTCTGATGGAGGCGGCACTGCGCGAGACCGACCCCACCAAGGCGAGTGTCCTGTGGAAGCAAGCACAGGCCCGCATTCACGCCGAGCAACCTTGGGTCTTTCTGTGGTGGCGCGACGATGTGGTGGCGGTCAACAATCGCATCGATGACGCCGATGTCGGTCCGCTGAGCGCGTGGGCACACATCGATCGCTGGGCTGCCGACGAGCCCTAGGCTACGCTGCGCCAATGCTCCTTTTCGCGATGCTCGCCGGTCTGGCATAGGCCGCATGCCCCATGACGCCAACGTCTGCAGACGTGCTCGCCGAGCTCGACAAAGCCGAGCAATCCTACGCCGACCTCGAAGTGGAGCAGTTCTTCGCCGCCCTCGACGAAATGCAGCTGATGCTGACCTGTCTGTCGGACGAGGTCACCCCCGCCTTCGCCGCCAGGGTGCACCGCCTCACCGCCATCCGACGCTTCACCGACGGCGACGAAGCCGGAGCGACGGAGTCCCTGCGTGCCGCAAAGCGCCTGCAGCCGGACTTTCGCTTCTCGGAGCTCGGGCACAGCTGCGGCAACTGTAACGGAGACGGCAAACCGCACTGCGTCGAGTTCCGCATCGAAGGAATTCGAGGACAGCAGGCGTCCATCGACCTGGTCGAGGTCGGGGCAGACCCCTGTCCCTAGCGAGCTACAGCTGCTCGGCGTCTGCCGCGATGTTCGACAACACTCCCGCCCGCTCGCAGGTCAGCTGCTCGGCCGCGAGCACATCATCAGGGCAGGGCAGGCCGTAGCAAGCCGCAGCGTTCTCGGGCACCGCCTGGACCAAGTTGCCCACGGTGATGATCTGCAGCGAGCGCAGGGCATCGAGGTTGGCGCTGACGAGCGACTCGTCGCAGGCATAGGCCGCTGGCGGACTCGTAGCCGCTGCTTCAGCCACCTCGACGAGGTCTGCCAGGCGCTCTGCCGCCTCGGCTTCGGCCGCTGCGATCTCATCGGCAAACTCGGGACATGGCCCGTAGCAATTGAACGCACCCTCGGGGGCGTCAACCAGCAAGTAGCCGACCTCGAACACCTCCAGCGCAGCCAGGCGGGCAAGGTTCTGGTCGATCAAGTCAGGCTCGACATCGGGCTCTGCAGAGCCCTGCGGAATGTCCATGATGTCCGAGGGACCGAACGCATCCGCCGCGGACACATCGATCGGGGTGCTGTCGCCTGTGGGCGTGTCGACATCGTCGAGGCTGTACGGGTTCGGCGTACAGCCAGGGGCCAGGGCGACCAAGGTGCCGATGGTGACCAGAGCGATGGCGTTCTTTGCTGCAAATGACGACTTCATAAGGACCTTCCTGCTTGATGCATCAAGGCTACGGTTCGTGAATGCAGTAGTGAATCGAGATTTTCTGCATGCGATTGTCAAGGAACGGTGTACTGTCGTGCGGAAGCAATTTGATGGCTGATCTACAGCCCTTCCCGCCGCGTCCGCAGGCAAAGCGCGAGTCAGGGGATGGACTGCCAGCCAAGCCCCATGCGCAGCTGTTCATGGACGCTAGAGTAGGGGCGGCCTACCGCCTGACAGAGTCCGTTCCCGGGGGCATGTACAACGGCGCCGGGTTGGTGTTGCTGACGCAGGTTTCGGTGGGATGGGTACTGAAATCGCGGGGGGACAAGTCGCTGTTGTGAACGCAACAAGGCGGTAGGCATCGAGGACGAGCGCGTCGACGAGGATGAGGACCTGCGGCGCTGCGCTGCAGCGTGGAGTCGAGAGGGGCTCGGAAAGGAGAACGGGACACGCGCCGAGGCGGGTCGTACGGTGGCTCACGATGACGTGTGACCTGCTGCCATCGGGGCGATTCCGCCACATCGTCCAAGGGAAGTACAGGATCATTTACGAGGTCCGCGATGAGGCCGTGTTCGTGATGCGCGTGTGGCATGCAAGGCGAAATCCAGGAGTGTTCTCGCCGGAGTAGTCCAGAGTTGGTCATCGCCTTGGAGCTTTCTCGATTGGCCAGGACTCTGCGCTGTTCACGTTCAGTTGGGGCGTGGATGGTCACGAGCCGAACCTAAGCCGCAGCCTCAACGCGGCTTTCCAGCCGCCAATCCAGCAAGCTCCGCCGTCGCGAATGCCGCCTGAAAGTTGAGGCCTCCGATCGGTCCGGTCAGGTCCAGAAGCTCGCCGAACACGTACAGTCCCGGGTGCGCCTTGACCTCCATGGTCTTGCGGTCGACCTCGTGCAGGGCCAGGCCGCCAGCCGTGACCTCGGCATGATCGAAGCCCGTTGTGCCGTCGATCGGCACCGGCAGGCCCTTGAGGGTGTTGACCAGCTGGTTGCGCTGCGCCTTGGAGATGTCTGCGGCCCGGGGGTTGGGCTCGCTCAGGCCGGCCACCATGGCCACCGTCTCGACCAGACGGCGCTGCAACGGAATCAGGCGAACAAGCCGTGGAGCGCCCTTGCGAGAGGCCGCCTCGACCAGCATCTGTCGCAGTGCCTCCCAGCTGTGGTCCGGCAGCAAGTCGACCAACAGGTCCACGCTGCGCGTCGCTCGCGAGACGTGAACCGACGCGTCCATGGGCCCCGGACCGGACAAGCCCAGGTGGGTGAACAGCACCGGCCGACGGCGACGGTACTTGCCGATGCGCACCTCGGCATCGACCGACAGCCCGCTCAGCGCCTTGGCCCACTTCGCCGTGCTGGTGAGCGGAACCAGCGCTGGAACCGGCGGCACCACCTCGAGCCCGAGCGCCCTGAGCCAAGCATAGGCATCGCCCGTGGTGCCCGTCTTTGGGAAGCTCTGCCCTCCGCAGCACAACAACACAGCCCGGCAGCTCAGGGTCGCCGAAGCGGTCTGCACCTGCCAGCCATTGGCGTCTGTTGAGACGTTGAGCACTGCTTGGTTGGTTTCAATCACGGCCCCGGACTTCAGTGCATCGGCCTGCAGCGCATCGCGCACATCGCGCGCCTTGTTGCTGGTCGGAAACACCTTCTCGAACTGCGCTTCGATGCTGGTGGGAACGCCCAACGCCGAAAAGCGCTCTCGAACCGCCTGGGGAGGAAGGGCGGCAAACGCCGGGCTGACGAAGCGGGCCCCCTCCTTGCCGAACAGCTGCGACGCCGCACGTGCCCCCAATGTCGTGGTGAGGTTGCAGCGGCTTCCTCCACTGGCCAGGACTTTTGTGCCGGTACGCCCTGTTTTTTCGAGGACCAAGGTGTCGCGGCCGGACCGAGCACAGACCGCCGCCGCCCACAAGCCCGCCGCACCAGCTCCGACGATCACAATGTCGTTGCTGTCCATGCGACCCGATCTATCGGGAGATCACGGGAGGCCATGGCGCCGCGCCCACCGCCGTCGCGACCCGGCCATTAAACGTGGCCGCTTCGGCTTCCCACTCGCGGACCGTCTTTTCATAGACAGCCCGCTTGGTGCGGATGTTGGCGATGCTCTGCCGGATGTCATCGGGATTGAAGCGCGCGTTCTTGGGCACGTTGCGCGACACCGAGGTGACTTCCTTTTCGCACAGCTTCAGCAGCTCATTTCCGGCGACGTAGCGGTGTTCCACGCCCCGAGCCGCAAAGTACTTTGCCCCCTGAAGCTTGAGCAGGTCCTTGTTGCCCCCGAGTGCGATCAACTCGCCCACGAGGCGCATTGCCTGCTGCTCGAAGTACTTGTCATAGGCCTCCCATGATGAGACCGACGCCTCGGCCACGACGCTGACTGAGGTTCCACCTTGCTTTGCGGGCACAGCGACCACCAAGACCAAGATGGTGACCAGAAAAACGGCCAAAATGTATCGACCATAGACCTTTAGAAAGCTCGGTTTTTTGGCGATTCTGCTCTTGCGGCGGGTGATGCGTCGCTTGGTGTGGATCTCGGGGGCGACGACGCTGAGATCCTCTTCTTCGAAGTCATCGGGAGCCAGGAATTCAGGCAGGGTGCGGATGTCCGGAACCGGAGGCGCCGGCAGCGGCGGACGCGCCAGAGGAGCCGAGCCCTCGTCGGGCATGTAGGAGATCTCGTACAGCCGCGTCAGCTGGGCCTCGAGCTCGGCCACCGTGGAGGTTCGAACGTGGAACTTCACGAGCGCCCCATTCAAAACGTCGGCGAACTCCTCGCGAATCATTCCGGCGACCGGCTGCACGGTCTCGGTGTCGCGGAAGCGCCAGCGCCGGTCCGTGAGCAGGTTGTACAGGATGGCCGCGATGCTGTAGACGTCCGCCCGCTCGTCGGCGGCGTCCATGTTGATGCGCCGTTCGGGGGCCATGAAGTCCATCACGCCCATCTCGGAGTCTTTGGCCAGGTCCACGCCGGTCTCGCGCACGCGCCCTAGACCGAAGTCAGTCACCTTGCACAAGCCATCGGACGCGATGTGGATGTTCTCGGGCTTGATGTCCAGGTGCAGCAGCCCCTGCTCGTGGGCAGCCCGGACAGCGCGGCAGACCTGAATGGTCACGTCGAGTGCCATCTGCTCGGCCATCGGCCCTGAAATCTTCACCCAATCAGCCGGGGTTCCGCTGTTGAGGTATTCGCACACCAAGTACGGGCGTTCGTACTGCTCGCCGACGTCGAGCACTTGGACCGCATGGGGATGATTGAGGGCACGCCAGTTCTCGGCCATGGCCAGAAAGCGGCCCCGAGCCACCCTCTTTTTGCTGTACCAAGCCGACAGGACCTTGATGGCCCGCCACTCGTTGGCGTGGGTATCCCACGCTCGGTACACGTCGCCGAGGCTGCCAGAACCCAGATGCCAGACCAGAATGTAGCGGCCCTGCGCCATCCAGCACGGGCCTTCAAACTCGCTCATTGGGGGGCACTGTAGCCGATGTCCGCGATCTCGCCGACCACCGCGACGCAATCCCGCATTGGCGGCTGCAGATCGGACCAGGTGCTTGCCAGGCGCCGCCGAGCGACGTCGATGTAGTCCACATGCCGGTTTTTGAACATCCGCATCTTCGAGTTCTGCTCCATACCGATGAAGTTTCGCCCCTCGGATAGCGCGGCCACCAGAAAGCTCCCCGAGCCAAAGCAGCAGTCGAGCACCGTGTCGCCGGGCTGGGTGTATGTACGCACGAGGTACCTGCCGAGTGCCACGGGTTTCTGGGTCGCGTGCCAGACCTTGCCTTCGCTCTCGGCGGTCTTGAAGTACTGCACGTCGGTGGGGTACCGAGCGCCGTCGCTCTTGACACGCACGGCGTTGAAGTCGCCATAGGAGCCCGTCAGTTGGTTCTTGCGCACGCCCTTGTCATAGGGCTCGCCCGGGGTCATCTGAGGGTTGTAGGTCGGCTGCTTTCGATAGAAGACGCACACGTCCTCGTGCTTTCGCAGGGGCTGCTTCTTGGCGTTGAGGAAGTTGGTCGGCTTGCTCTTGATGTACACCAGCTTGTACTTGAAGAACTTCTCTTGGCTCAGGATCAACCGGGCGGTGAACGGTCCTTGCCCGGTGAGCACGACCGCTCCATTCGGCTTGAGAATTCGCCACCACTGCTTCCACAGCGGCTCAAGCGGAATGACCGAGTCCCACTTGTTCTCGGTGGTGCCATAGGGCAAGTCGACCAGCACGAGGTTAACACAGGCGTCGGGCACGTCCGGAAGGGCATCCAGGCAGTCCGCCTCGATGAGTGTGTTCAGCACTGCTAGCGCCGCCACTTTCCGGGCTTGAAGCCACCGGGCCGCCTGCCGCCGCCCTTGCCCCACTTGTTGCGCTGGTTGGGTGCGCGCTTTTGGGGACGAGGACCGCTGAAGTCCTGGTCACGCTGCTTGGAGACCGAGATGGGCACCGAGCGGCCGCGAACCGCGATTTCGCTGAACTGATGCAGGACACGCTCGGCGAGCTCACGAGGCAGGCCCACAAAGGACTTGTTGTCGAAGATCTGAATGCGCCCGATGGCGTTGCCTGGGATGTCGGCCTCGTTGGCGATGGCGCCGACCAGATCGCCCGCACGAACGTTGTCACGACGTCCGATGGGCAGGAACAGCTCGACCATGTCCACGTTGTCCCAGTTCGGACGAGGGGGGGCATCGCGACGTGGCCCGTCGCCTTGGCCGCGGCCAAAGGAGCTTGTCGGGCGGGCCCAGTTTGGCGGTGCCTCGTCGACTGCAGTCGCCAAGCGGATCTTCCGGTCCCCGGCCAGCAGAGCGATGGCGGCCGCCGCGAGGTCGCGTCGGCGAACCTCAGAGCCCTCGAGAATCTCGTCCATCAGGGCGTGGGCGGCATCGATGTCGGGGTGCTCAAGAGCACCTTCGAGGGCTGTCCGCAGCAGTCCGCGACGCTGCATTCCGATGGCCCGGTCACTGGGCACATCCATGGCCTCGATGTCGACCTTGAGCGTGCGAGCCAAGTCGCGAATGAAGCGCTTCTGCTTGGGAGTCGACAGGCTGATGGCCACGCCGCTGCGACCCGCTCGACCGGTCCGGCCGATGCGGTGCACATAGGTCTCGTATTCCTCGGGCAGGTCGAGGTTGATGACCATGGCGATGTGCTCGACGTCGATGCCGCGCGCAGCAACATCGGTGGCGATGACCACGCCGAGGCTCTTGGCGCGAAGTCGCTGCAGCACACGCTCGCGAGCGGACTGATTCAGGTCGCCGTGCAGGGCGTCGACGGCCATGCCGCGCTTTGCCAGTGCGTCGGCTACCTCGGCGCATCCGCGTCGTGTGCGGGCAAAGACCAGCTTGGTGCCCTCGTGGACAGCCAACAGACGCTCGAGCGCGTCGAGCTTGTGCCGCTGGGGAACGAGCATCCAGTACTGCTTGATGTGATCGACCGTGAGCGCCTTGCTCTCGACCTGGACGATCTGTGGGTCGTTCATGTAGCGGGTGGCGATCTTGCGAATGCGGTCGGGCATCGACGCCGAGAACAGCGCCACCTGGCGCTCTTGGGGAGTCGCCGACAGAATGGCCTCGACGTCGTCGATGAAGCCCATGCGCAGCATCTCGTCGCCCTCGTCGAGCACGAAGACCTCGACATTGGACAGGTCGAGGGTGCCGCGATTGAGATGGTCGAGCACACGCCCGGGAGTGCCGACAACAACGCTGACACCGCGCCTGAGTGCCGCCGCCTGGGCCTGGAAAGAAGCACCACCGTAGATGGTCAGCATGCGAACCTGGGGCAGGTGCGCCCCATAGGACTTGATGGCCTGAGTGACCTGAATCGCCAGCTCACGGGTGGGAGCGAGCACGACGGCACGCACCTTCTTGCCGCCTTCCTTGACCTTCTCGAGCAAGGGCAGGCCGAAGGCTGCGGTCTTGCCCGAACCCGTGCGGGCTCGCCCAATGACATCGACACCGGTCAACAGGGCCGGAATGGCCGCAGCCTGGATGGGCGTAGCGTTTTCGAACCCGAGATCGGCAACCGCAGATGCGAGTCGGTCATCGAGCTCAAAGGACGCAAAACTGGACGGTTCTTCACTGGACATAAGCGCCGGATAAGCCGTCTGGAGCCTAACCGCCCGCAGACAAGCAGCCCGTGGTCTACTCTTCCCCCATGAAGCAGCACAACTGTACGAACTGTGGCGCGCAGCTCACGAACGTCACACCGGGCGAGTCGGTCACCTGCAGTCACTGCGACAGCACGTTCGTGGTGCCCACTGGATCAGGCGCCGCCAAGGTGCTGATCATCGGCATCGGCTTGTTCACGGTGGTCGGAATCCTCGGCGCCACACTGACCGGAATGCTCGCCGCGGGTGGGGTGGCCACGATCGCTGCGGTGGAGTCAGCGCACACGCCCACCGTTAAAAAAGGTCCGGTGAGTCGGCCAAAGGCTCCCCTTCCCATCTCGAAGCTCAAAGAGCTCGAGGGCTTCTTTGGCTACCGTCCACTCGACGCCCCCGGGCGCATTGGCGCGTTCACTGCCATCGATCCCGTCGCCAACATCCCGTGGATGACCGGCATTGCGCGTGCTTGGACCGCCGACGTTCGCCTGAGTCGACTCGACCTGTCCGGCGTCCGAGCCGACGGCGTGCTCGATGTCTCTGCACGGGACGACTTTGAGCTTCGCGCTCGTTTTGCCTCGCCCACCCTGCGCAAGTCGTCTCTCGAGATGGCCAAGGTGAGTGAGACCAAGATCAAGAGTGAGTTCGTCATCGTGATTGCAGAGAGCGTGACTCAAGGCCGCGTCGCGGAGGAAAGCCAGCGCGACAAGGAAGAGGCCGTCCCGCCTCCGCCGACCTTCGGCTGCAGCCTGAGTGAGCTGGTCGCCTCGTTCAAAGCCAATGGCCTCGAGAGCCGCCCCTACTACGACCTGACCCTGCAGTGGATCGACCCCAACCGCCACCGCAAGGGCTATTGGCGGTGGATTGCCGGCTCCATCAAGCCCGGGGAATCGATCAAGGGACCGAACCTCGACCCCGCCACCTGCAAGCCAAGGTAGCCAGGCATGTCAATCGATTGGCCACCCCCAACCCGCCGTTAGGCTGCCTCCATGACCGCTCTTCTGCTCACATGGCTCTGGCTCACGGCTGCACATGCAGGCACGCCAACCCTTGCGGTCCTGCCCTTCGACAACCACACCGGGGACGAGCAGTACGACGCATTGGGCGTGGGCATCGCCGACATGCTGACCACCGACCTCTCCCATGTGGCCGGGCTGCAGCTGGTCGAGCGCTCGAGGCTGGCCGACGTGCTCGAAGAGCTCAAGCTGACCGAATCGGACTTCATCGACCCCAAGACCGCCGCCAAAGCGGGCAATGGAGTCGGAGCCAAGTGGATTCTGGTCGGAAGCATCAGCGCCATCGAGCCACAGATGCGCCTGGACGCCCGCATTGTCGATGTGCGCAGTGGAAAGCTGGTCGACGCGGTGTCTGCAGAGGGCACGCGGGCCGAGTTCTTTTTGGTCGAAAAGGACCTTGCCCTGGCCCTGACAGAAGAGCTTGGAGTCAGCGTCTCGGCGCGGGAAGCCGCCAAGGTCGGACGGGTGTCGACCGAGTCCTTCGCGGCCTTCAAGGCGTGGTCCGAGGGACTAGAAGCACTGGACCAAGGCGCCATCGCGGACGCCGAGCGGCGCTTCGAGAGAGCGCTGTCCCACGACTCGGGCTTCGGGGACGCCACCGCCAGACTGACCGAGCTTGAGGGCACCCTCAAGGCAGCCCAGGTCATTCGTGAAAAGGCGATGGATGCCGAAGCCAAGCGGCTCTTCGTGGCGTTCGATGCCTATGCCGCAGACCCCGTCGATGACGAAGCGCTCATCGCAGCGGTCAAAGACCTTCGGGGGGCGCAGACCCTGGCCGCAAGCGAGCGCATGCTCCTGGGAAGAAAGCTGCTGAACCTCGAGCTCGATGAGTCAGTCCGCACCGGCACCGGGCAGTGGGATGTGTCGATCAATGAAGTCGGCATGTGGACCGTGTTTCGGGCAGCAGACGAGCTTCGCGAGCGCGCGGCGATTCTGTCCTGGGGCCAAGCCTTCGTCGAGCGCTACCCACAGTCGCCGCAGTTCAATCAAGTCCGGCAGTCCCTCGATCGGCTGATCGAGCTGATCAAGAAGGAGGAGCGCGCCCGCACCGCCGACGTCGAAGAGAACAGGCGACTGCAACGCCGCGAGCAGGTCCTGGACAGTCACTGCACCGATGAGCCCGACCTGCGGCGGGTGGTCGAGCCATGCAACGCCTGGGCGACCTTCCTCAGGGACCATCCCGGCGTCGAAGCCCGCGACCACGACCTGTACGTCATCTCATTGCGGTACAAGGCAACCGGTCATTCGGCCGGCTACGGCAATCTCATCGCCGTCGCCACGGACCGCGGCTGGGAGGTCGACGACCTAGTCCGCGCTCGAGACGAGACGCTCCCAAAGCAACTGGAGGCGGCACAACGGGCATCTGACCGGCTCAAAGACATCGATGCCGAGGGATATCGCCCCTACACCGCGCGCAGTGACCTGGGCCTGCTGCGAAAGGGAGGGCGGTTCGACGAAGCGGACCGGGCCCTCGAACAGATGATTCGCAAGTGGCCAGAGCACCGATACACCTGGCACGCCAGAAAGGACCACCTGCGGGCTTTCGGCGACACAGACGCCCTCGAGAAGCTGCTCGCCGAGATGCTCGCGTCCGAGACCAAGGGCGACGACGCCAAGCGCTATGTTGAAGAAGCCATCAAGGATGTGCGCGAGGACCGCGAGGATGTCGAAGAGGCCCTTGCCGACGCCCTCGAAGACTACGCGGGCGATCTGCGCAGCGCCGGCCTGCTTGGGGCCGCAGCAAGGGCACAAGAGAAGCTCTGGCGCGAGCACCCGAGCTTTCGCAAGCCGCCCGAGCTGCTCCTACGAGCCGCCGACCGATGGGCACGGGTGTACGAGGCCGGCGCGCCCGCTCGGGCCCGGGCCCTGTACGAAGAGCTGCTGCGGGACTACCCCGACTCCGATCAAGCCGAGCGTGCCAGGCGAGGACTGAGCGGCCAAGCGCGCTAGCTTAGTGGTCGGCGCGGCAGAATCGAGAAGACGGCGTTCAGACCGTGCTCCTCCATGTCCCAGGACCCCACGAGCTTGCCGGCCTTGAGGTCATAGGCCGTGACCCGGCTGTTGTGGGTGGCAGTGTCCTTGAAGCCCAGGCTGCGCTTGACCCATGACAGGTTCGCGCGGGCTTTGGTCGGACGCAGGCGGCTGAAGCCCACATAGGCGAGGTCGTCTTGGAAGTGCAGTCCTCGACACCAGCGCGTCGGTGCTGCGTCGGGATCGAGCGTGCCCAGCTCGATGTTGCGCACCACCTTGGCGGCGTCGGGGTCGCACTGCAGCAGGTGACCCTCGGTCGTGGTGAACCAGACCCCATCGGGGCGCACGATGCCGTCATGGGGCACACCGGGGGCTGTCAGGTCGATCACCCGGCTGCGGTCGTCCATGCAGACGGCGTCCTTGTCGAGGGAGCGATTGAGCCACACGCCATGCTTGGTGCGGAACACGTAGTTCGGATGCGACTTGTGCGGCTTGGTCGTCGGCACGGTGCGGTAGTCGATGTCCTTGTCGAAGCGGGCCCAGAGGTCTTCGTCCTGGGCCGGATCGCAGCGCCTCAATGCGCCGTCTGGCTCAAGCACAATCAGGCAGTCCAGCCCGGTATTCGCGAAGTGGATTCCGCCGTCGAAGACATCGACATGGTGCACGTCATTGAGCCACGGATGAGACACGGTGCCCGTGACCTCGAAGGACTCGGGATCGACCCAGAGCGCCTCGGTCTGGGTGCACAGCAGCAAGCGACCGTCCACCCATGCTCCCGCCTTGAACACGTGGCTGGGCTCGGATGGCGGAATTCGACCCGTCGGAGAGGCATAGTCCAGCACTCGGCTGACCTCGCCGGTGTCGGTGTCGAGCATCAGCATGCGTCCGGTGCGGTAGGCCTTCCACTCGGTCGCCGCTTGAATGCCTACTGGACTACGCTGCACTCCGCCCGTGATGAGCAGGACCGGCATGTTGATTCCTCTGGTCTGGCGTCCGCGTTTCGCCCGAGGCATGCTACCGCATGACGCGCTCAGACGCTGAGACTGGCATGCTAGGCTGGGATACTGGAGACGACCCATGATGCCGGGCATCGCCCCACGGCTGGTCACGCTGCTCCTCGTCGGCCTCGCAGGCTGCAGCCTGTCGACCCTCGATCCCACCGGGTGTGACACCCACCTTGAATGCCGCGAAAACTTCGGCATGGGCTCGGTCTGTTCGGACTCGTTCTGCATCGCCGCCGACAATCCCCGCTGCAGCCTGTACGCCGAGGACGCGACGCTGCCGCTCGATCCGGTGGAGCACCTGCTCTACGCGACGATGTTCAACCACAGCAGCGAGACCCATCGCGTCCGGGTTCGATCTGCCCGTCTGGCAGCCATTCAAGCCAATGGCCTGGGCGGCCTCGATGGGCGCCAATACGCCATTCTCGAGTGCACGATCGAGGAAAATAGCGAGCTCGACGGCCTGAGCCAGGCCGACGCCGTCGAAGAGCTCTCGACCTACCTCGCAGAGACCATCGACGTGCCCGCAATCGTCGGGCCCGCGTCGTCGACGGACGTGCAGGCGGCGTTTTCCGCGTTCGGCTCCACACCAGACACCCTGATGGTCTCGCCCTCTGCCACCAGTCCATCGTTGACGTCGCTCGATCGCTTCACCCCAAGCGATGAGACCCCGGGACTGCTGTGGCGCACCGCCCCTCCGGACACACTGCAGGCTGAAGTCATCGCCAATGACATGATCGCCCGTGACGTGGTTGCCCCTGTCGTGCTGGTCCACAGCGGCGCGTACGGAGACGGTCTGTCAGAGCTTTTTGCAGCCAAGATGCCCGATGATGTCCACATCGACCTGATTCTGTTCTCGGATGCGGACGGGCGAGATCAAGCGACCCTCGACGCCGTTGCCGCAAACGCTGATGAAGTGCTGTTCATCTCATCCGAAGTGGACGAGATCGTGGCATTCCTCAATGCTGCCGCAGACATCCCCGCGTACGAAGACGTTGGCATCTTCCTGACCGATGCCGCCGCTACGGCCAGCGTGCTGACCGATGCATCCGACGCCTCGGCGTTGTTCGGGCAGATTCGAGGCACCAAGCCCTCCATCCCATCAGGCAACCTGTACGACACCTTCCTGGCCAGCTACGCCTCGCAGTACGACGGCCAGGATGCAGACGCCTTTTCCTTTGCCGCCCACACCTACGACGCGTCGTGGATGGTCATCTACGGCTCGGCCTGGGCGACATACAACGGCGACACCAGCAACAGCGTGGACTTTGCCCGGGGATTGAGGAAGCTCAGCGATGGGACGGCGGTGCAGATCCGCGTAAACACGTGGAACGACGTTCGCTCCGAGTTCACCTTGGGCAACTCCATCGACGTCGTCGGCACCTCGGGAGCGCTCGACTACGACCCCGATACCGAAGAGACCACCGCCGCCATCGAGGTGTGGACCATCGAGGACTCGACCATCCAAGTCGAGTACGTCAGCGAATAGTCCAGTGCAGCGCCACCTGGCGTGGAGACAGCTGAACGACCGGGCCGCCGGAGACCAGCTGCACGGACACGAACGCTACCGAGGCAGCTCCGCCAACGATGAAGCCGACGTCCGCAACGGTGCTCGACGACCGGTCTCGCTTCAGTGCCGGCTGCGCCTCATCCGAGCACATCAGATCATCATCTGGACCCACACAGAAGCCCTTGGCCTCGGCGCGTGCCGCCTGAGCTCGAAGGCCAAAGCCAACGCCTGTGCCCAAGCCGAGGACCCCGGCCCCCAGCAACACGCTGGGCAGCGGTCCCTCTGAAGACGCCTCGGCGGGTGGATCCGGCAGGTCAGCCACCACAGGATCCACGACGGGGTTCGGATCGGGCGGCGGATCGGGATCGGGCTCGACCGGTGGCGCGCTCACGAGCGCACGAAGCTGCTCAATGCGCTGATCGATGCCCTCGACTTCGGATTCGTCTGCCTCGTCGCGGTACTTTTCCAGCAGCTCGACCGCCTGAGCGTGCTTGCCACCCGCCTCGCACGCATCGGCCATCTTCATGAGCAGGATGGGCCGACCGCTGCGGCGATGAGCCTCGGCCCACGCCTCGATGGCCAGGTCGTACTGACCGCTGTCGTAGTGCACCTGGCCGTTGTTGTAGAGGTCTTTGACCGACGGGTCCTGTGCCAAAGCAGGCGCCGAGAACCACAGCGTGGCCACCAACAATGCGGCGATTCTGGGCGGACTCAGCCGTCACCTCCGCCGTGAGGATACTCCCGCGCGGTGGCGTATGATAGGCAATCGCCGCCAACGAGGAGCCATGGAGCGAGCGGAGCACCGATACGAAATCTTGGCCACGCTCGGAAAAGGTGGCTTCGGAACCGTCTATCGGGCGCGTTTCACGGGCGAAGGTGGGTTCACCAAGCAGGTGGCCATCAAGGTGCTGAACGCCAATCTGCAAGGAATGGAGAGCCTCGCGCAGCGCTTGCGGGACGAGGCGCGCATGTTGGGCATGTTGGACCACCGCGCCATTGTCCGCGTTGATCGCCTGGTCCAGGTCGAAGACCGCTGGGCCTTTGTCATGGAATACGTCAACGGCGTCGACCTGCGAATCCTGATGGGCGCGGGCCCCATCAAATCGCAACACACCATGGAGATTGTGGGCGAGGTGGCCAGTGCGCTGCACGCCGCCTTCGATGGCACCGGACACGGAGACAAGTCACTCGGGCTCGTCCACAGGGACATCAAGCCCGAGAATATCTTGCTGACCCCAGCAGGAGACGTCAAGGTGCTCGACTTCGGCATTGCCCGAGCCGAGTTCGACAAGCGCGAGGCGTTCACCACCGACATCAGCTTCGGAAGCCCCAACTACATGGCTCCCGAGCGATTCGACCAGAGCATCGACGAGCCGGACCATTCATCGACGGACATCTACTCCCTCGGCCTGGTGCTCTATGAGCTGGTCTTGGGTCGCCCCTTCGGCCGCACCTCGCCCATCGAGTCCCGACACGCACGCTTCGTGCAAGAGCGCATCGAGCTGCTGCGCCACGCCAATGTCACCCCCGGGATTCTTGAGCTCACCCGCGAAATGTTGGCCTATGACCCGGAAAAACGACCAGCACCTCGCGACGTCGAGCGCCGCTGCCTGGAGCTAAAGGCCGAGATGTCATCCGAGCCACTTCGGTTCTGGGCCGAGCGCACGGTGCCAGCGCTGATCCGTGACGAGACCGACGTGCCGATGGACATCGCGCGCATCATGCGTGAGGACGCCACAGCGGTCTACAACGTTGGATCCGAGACCATCCTGCTCGGAGGACGCCGCCCGACCGAGCACGATGGATTGATTTCGGCCGGCTTGCGCGGAGCAAGCGCAATCGCCGCGCTGCTGCTGCTCGCCGTCGTCGGCGGAGGAGCAGCCGGGTCGATCTTCTTTTGGCTCTCGGACGGTCAGACGCCCACCCCAGCGCCATCGACGCCGCTGGTCATGCCCACTCCGTTGACCGCATCGCCCGAGCTTGCTGAGCCCTCGACCCAACCCAAAGAGGAAGTGGCGGCCCCAATCGTGCCCGCCAAGACCATTCCCGAGCCCGTCGAGGCGCCCGCAGCACCAGTCGCGGTCCCGACTCCTGTCCAGCCCGCATCGGCGCAAACCGCTCCCGAGCTGTCGGCAGAAGAGCCCCATGGAGTCGTTCAAGTTGTCGGTGACGCCGACCAAGTCGTGCTTGTGGGCGTCCTGAATCGCTACGCCGTGCCCGGACGCGTCCCTCCGGGTCGCTACTCCATCGCAGCTGCGTTCGGAGGCGGACCACTGCACGGCGCCGCGGCTGTCGAGGTCACCGACGGCCAGATCCTGACCATTCGCTGCGACGATCTATTGGAGATCTGCGTGATTCACTGACTCGGCAACGGGCAGCTCGAACAGAAAGGTCGACCCAAGGCCAAGTGTGCTCTCGGCGCGGATCTTTCCCTTGTGGCCCTCGATGATCTGCTTGCAGATGGCCAGCCCAAGTCCCGTGCCCTTTGGTTTGTCCGTGTCGCCGCCCTCGAGCTGCCTGAAGCGGTCGAAGACCCGCACGAGATCGTCGATATGAATGCCGGGACCCGTGTCGCGTACGCGGAACACCACTGCGTTTGCCAAGCGCGCCGCCTCGATGGTGACCGAGCCTTCTGTTGTGAACTTCGATGCATTCGAGACCAGATTGACCAGCACCTGCTGCAGACGGTCGCGGTCGCCGAGCACCGCCGGCAAGCCCTGCTCCACTTCGGTCTTCAGGGTCACCTCACCCCGCTCGAACAGCGCTGCACATGCGTCATGAGCCCGCTTCACAAGCTCGTCTGCCTGTACAGGCTTCGATGCGAAGCTGACCTGGGCCGCCTCCATCTTGGCGATGTCCAACACGTCGTTGATCAGATTGGTCAATCGCTGCGCCTCATCGACGACGATGTCGAGATTCTGGCGTACCTGACCGATCGACTTGAGCACCTTGGCATCGTCGGTGGTGACGACAGGGAAAACCTGCTTCTCTAGCTTGTTTTTGACGATTTTTGCGAAGCCAATCACCGACGTCATCGGCGTGCGAAGCTCGTGGGAGACCATCGACGTGAACTCGGTCTTCATGCGGTCCACCTCCTTGTCGATCGTGATGTCGCGCACCAACACCACGGCACCTTCGGCCATGCCGCCATCTTCGGCCAGCAACGGAGAGGCCACCGCCGCCGCCGTGCGGTTGTCGGTCAACGCCAGCTCGAGTCGCTTGACCTTGCCCTCCCACATCGCGGTGTGGCCCAGATCGATCAAGCCCTGGGGAATGCGCGAGCGATCCCCCGCCGCACTTGGACGACTCGAGAGCATGAAGGACATCGACTGGTTCATCGAGGCGACCAGGCCCTGTGCGTCGACGGTGAACAGGCCGTCGGCCATGTAGTTCAGCGTGGCACTGTTGTGCCGATGAGCCCGCCTCAGGCGCCGTTCAGCGTCCAGTCGGCCCTGCCGATCTTGCTGAACTCGGTAGGTGTACCAAAGGCACAACCCCACCAACAGTCCGATGAAGCCAAGGGCGTTGAACACCCCAAAGCTGGCCACCACCGCGTCATCAACGACAAGCACCATGGCGTTCTGCGATGCCCAGCCGATCAGCAAGACATAGCCAAAACCCAGCGAGGTGGAGCCGATGGCCCGCCGGCGCATAGGCTCGATTGAAAACTGTGCCAGGAACACGATCGCCAGCAGGATGTAGTAGTGAAAGCCGACTCCGATCCCCAGCATGGCGGTCACGAGGACGGCGTTGACCACCACCTCGAGCGTCGCGACGTACATGGCGATGATCAGCATGCCCCGCTTGGACAGCCACAGCGCCGCCCCCCACCACATCACGCTGACGATGTTCGATGCGACCAGCACCGGAATATCGAGAACAGCAAAGACGCCCATAAACATGGCGTGCGAGGTCATTCCGAGCAACATCGCCCAGTTGCTTAGCTGGTACAGATCCCGATCCGCATCGTCCAGCGCCAGCCCATCCGACGGCTCTGCCAGCCATTCGTACAGCCGACTTCCGCCCGCTTCGCTGCGGGCCGGGGAGTTGGATTGCACGGTGTCCGGAGTCATGGGCGCGATTCTACGCTGAACGGGCTAGGATTTCGCTCCACACAGGGTCCTCTTTGGCCGATCTTCAAGCCATCATCCACGGATTCGCACTCCAACTCGACGACTGGGAACGGGAATATGAGGGGCGACCTCAAGACGAGATGACGCGGCTTTGGCTGCTCGCCCTCGAACGGGAGCACCTCGTCACCGTCGCGTATCGCCGCGATGTCATCCACAAGCGCCTCAGCGGAATGCCGGTCGAGCCCAGAGTACGCAGCGCGGTGCAGCGAGCGATTCGGTGGGCCTGGCGCGACGAAGAGATGCACGCGCTGTACATCCGCGGAGCACTCCTGCGCGAGGGCAGCTTGCCGGAGCGGGCCAAGGCCTGGCTCACCCAAGTCGAGGGGCGCGTGGCCGGATGGACAAGCAGCCGCCAAGTGCACAATCGCTGGCGCCATGCCCCGATGACCCGCCTGGTGGCCGAGCTACTCGAAGTCGCCGGACACGCTACCGGACGGATTCCGCCGGAAGTGCGGGCTGAGCTTCAGTTCAATCGATTCTGCGACTGGTGTCACTTCGCGGTGGCCGCCGAGCGCACAGCGGGCATGGGCTGGGCGCGAATGGCCGAGCTCGGACCCGCTGCAGGCTGCACCCAGAGCGACATCGACGCCTTTGTGCGCATGAAAGAAGACGAGCGCCGGCACTCGCTGGTCTTCGAGCTGTTCGCCGACTCGTTCGGACCCGACGACGCACTGCACGACACGCTCACCGCCGATTGGCTGCTCGAGCAACTCGGAGAGATCGGCCAGCGCTTTCTAGCGGAACCCCAGGCCGGAGATCGCGCCTGGACCAATCCACTCGGCAAGGGCGGCACGGTCGTCGTGCGCGAGGGAGCCAGCCACACCGACCTTCAGGCTGAGCTGCACGCCACACTCGAGGCGATTGAACTGCCCGCCCTGCTCAAGCACCATGGACAGGCGCCCAAGATCGCCATCAAGACCACGTTCATGCTGGCCGCCAATCGCCACGACCCGTCGCCCATCGTGTCGCCGAAGCTCATGGCAGCGCTCTGTGCGTGGCTGGCCCAGCGCGGGTGCGAGGTCTCCCTCATCGACAGCCGCAACGTCTACGACCGCTTCTTTGCCAACCGAACGGTGGCCCAAGTCGCCGACTACCTGCAGCTGGGCTCGCCAGACATACGCATCGTCGACGCCCAGCTCGACCAGAGGGACCACGAATACGTCCGAGGACTGGGGCAGCACAGCGTGTGTGCGACCTGGGCCGATGCCGACCTGCGCATCGTCCTGGGCAAGCTGCGCGGCCACCCGACCGGGGTCGCCATGCTGTCCTTCGCCGCGCTCGAAGGCCTCGGAGAGCGGCACGACGCCTACATCTTTGGGGACAGAAAGGCCGACCGCGAGACCGCTGCGATGATGATGGCAGACGCGTTTCCACCGCATGTCGCCATGCTCGATGTCTGGTCTGATGTGCCCGATGGCCTGTTGGGCATGATGGGCCAGCCGCACCCTCGCCAGCCCATGCGTCTGTACGCAAGCCGCGACGCGGTGGCGCTCGATGCAGTTGTGGCGCGCCACATCGGTGCCGAGCCCATTCCCAGCAACATGTTGGTCTCGATCGCCTTTGACTGGTTCGGCGACCCACGAGAGGACACGGTTGTGCGGGGACCCGACGAGCCAATCGGCGTGTGGGACGCCCCGGACCACAGCCGTCGATCGGCCCTGCTAGCGCGCATGGCACTGCCCGTCTATACCCACGCCAGCGCGCAGGGCTCATTGTTCGTGCCCCATATGGATGCCGCTGCCTTCCCCGAGATCGACCCGGCGGGAACCGCGCTGAAGGCCGCACGCAGCCTAGTCAGGGCCCTGACCGAGCCGGAAGCCACGGTGGAGCATGGCCAGGTCCTGTTGCCGGTCACCTGGGAACGCCACGACGGCCGCCTGTTGCGGGTGTGCCGAATCGGCGAGGGTCCGCCTGTCGTCCTGTTGCACGGCTACCCCGAGACGCTTCAGATCTGGTCCAGGATGGCGCCTATTCTGGCCCGCGGACACCAGGTCATCGCGTTTGATTGGCCCGGCCAAGGCTACAGCGAGCAGTGGGGAGAAGACGCCGGACCGGCCGCCCTGGCCGACATGCTCGAGAACTTGCTCGATGCCTGGGGCTTGGACACCGTTCAGCTAGTCGGCCAAGACATGGGTGGACAGCCCGCGCTGTTGTTCGCCGCGACCCGCCCCGAGCGAGTCCGTCGCGTCGTGGTCATGAACAGCCTGTTGTTTGCCGACGGTCCGACCAGCCCCGAGATCGCCCTGATGCGGCGCAGCGGACTGCAGCGCACCGCCTTTGCCTGGACCCCCGGGTTGGTCTATCGCCAGTGCAAGCGCACGTTCCTGCCTGCAGGAACCGAGTGGCCGGACGAGCTGGACGCGGACTTCACCGGTGCCTTTCATCGACCGGCTGTTCGAGCGTGGCTGTCGGCGATGTGCGATGCCTACGAAATCGAGCTGGCGTCACTGCCCGAGCACTACTGGAAGATCACGGCACCGGTGCTGGCGCTGTGGGCCCAGCATGACCACCACTTCCCGCTGCCCCAGGCCGAGCGCCTGTGCGCACTGCTGCCCGAGGCCCGGCTGACCACGGTGCCAGACGGCACCCACTGGATGAGCTGGGCCCGCAGCGAGTGGGTGGCCGCAGCGATCGACGACTTCTTGGAGAAACCATGAGTGCCAGTCAGGACATCGTCATCGGTGCCGGCATGGGCGGACTCGCAGCGGCCATCGCACTGGCCCGGGCCGGCAACCACGTGACCGTCATCGAAGCCAGAGACAAGGTCGGCGGGCTGGCTGGTGGCGTCGACTTCGGGGAGCGACGCTACGACGGCGGGCCGTACATCTTGTTGGACCGACCAGGGCTCACCTGGGCCTTTGAGCAGCTGGGTGCCGACATTGAAGCGCTGCTGCACTTCCTGCCCGTCGACGAGGCCTACCGGGTGCGCTGGCCCGACGGCTCGCGCGTGTCGATCTACCGCGAGCTCGACAAGACCGTCGACCACCTCGAGGCGGAATTCAGGGGTTCTGGACTGGCCTATCGCTCGTACATCGAGCACATGGCGACGACCTATGACCGCCTGGCACCCCTTCAACGGCAGGACCGACCGGGTCCGTTGTCGCTGCTCTTCGGCGGGCTGTTCCGCGAGATCCCCTTCTTGCTTCGCGGCCTCGAGCACCACCTCAACTCCACGGGCCTGCCGCAGCGGGTGATCGATGCCCTGGCCATCTGGACGCACATCGCCGGCCAGCCCCTTTCCGAGGCCCCAGCTCCTCTGGCCTTTGTGCCTCCGATCATCCACACCCATGGCGCGTGGATCGTGCAGGGAGGCATTCGCAGAATCCCCGAGGTACTCGAGAACTTGGCTCGCGCCTGCGGTGTGAGCTTCCGGCTGGGCGAGCGAGTCGAGCGAATCGTGCGCGATGGCCGGCGCATTCTGGGCGTCGAGATCGGCTCCGAGCGCATCTCGGCCGACCGTGTGTTCAGCAATGCGGCGGGTGTGGGCACCTATGCCGAGCTGCTCTCACCGCCCGACGCCGACCTCAACTCAAGGCTCACAGCCCTGCCCCTGCAGTCGCCAGGGGTCGCCGCCTACCTGGACATCGAGGCCGAAGCCGACCTGCCCTTTCTGCAGTTCTGGTTGCCCGCTTCGGGCACGGCTGGGCCCACCGAAAAATGCCGCGTGCTGGTCCATCCGGCGGCGGTCGACGGCACGCGAATCGGCAACGCCCGCCTGGTCAGCCCGACCGATCACACCTGGGCGGCCGGGGTCGGCGAACCAGGCCAGACCGAGCTGCTCAATCAGATGCTCGGCGAGGACTGGTGGCACCAGGGCATTCGAAAACACACCGTGCTCGATACGCGCATTCCCCAGTCATGGGGGCGCAAATACCACCTGTACCGGGACAGCATGAACCCAGTCATGACGGCGAAGTTCATGCGCCAGGGACGCATTCCTCACCACTCACCGGTGGCAGACAACCTGTTCTTGTGTGGAAGCTCGACCCACCCAGGTCAGTGGGTCAGCTTTTGTGCGATCAGCGGGGTGCTGGCGGCACAGTCGGCGGATTCTTAGCGGCCGACAGTGCCGAACATGCGGTCATTGGCTTCTTCTTCGGCCAAGACGCGCTCCCACGAGCTCTGGGTCTCTGCAGGTCCGAAGAGGGCCTCGCGGATGAGGTGGCGGACCGTGATGCGGACGCCGATCATGATGATGACTGCAAAGAAGATGGCGACGTTTTCCATGGGGTGACTCCGTTGGTTTGATGCCACGCTTCTATGGACGGCCCGGGCGCAATTGCGACCGACCGAACATGTGGGTCGCTCGTTTCGGTCAATGTCGGCCTGTCGACTACCGCGTCACTGGCTTGTCCTCTTCCCACTCGCGAATGCTGCCGTCCGCACTCACGCTGACCCGAACCGCGCGGCCCACGGGCCACCGACCGCCCTCGTCGGTCTCGACCGAGAAGTCTTGGCTGCGCTCCTTGCTGCCCCGCGCCCACTCGAGCTTCAGGTCGACCCACTCGGCTCGCTTCTCGCGGCCGTCGTCCTTCAGGTCGACCACCGGCCAGGCGGTGCTGCCATCGCCACGGGTGTACAAGGGCGCGTCATCGTGCCACGACCAGGTCTGGTAGCGGCAGCGGTCTCGGCTGCTCAAGCTGTCCCGCGTGATTCCGTCTCCGCAGTCCACACCGGTCTTCCTCAGCAGACGCCTCGGAACCGGCGTCGACGAGCCACCGGTGAAGAAGTACTGCGCGCCGACCTGGTGCCGCATCAGGGCGTCCGCCGAGCTCACCTTGACCGTCTGCTGCACATCCCCGGCCAGTGGGGTGACATGCACCGAGTACGACGACGACTTGGACACGCTCTCGTCGCTCTGGGCCCGCAGGGATGGCCAGTGCGGCTGATTGAGCCTGCCGGTGGCGTCGACGCGACGTCCGCTGGTCCAGCGCAACATGGTCCAGGTGCACCACTGGTCGTACTCGGCGGGGTCGCACACCTGTTCGGACTCGGTGCAGTAGCGGGTGTGGTCGGTGCACACTTCTTCGGCAAAGCCGTTGCCCAGGTCATTGACCGTGCAGCGCTCGTCGGTGCCGCACGCCACCTTCTTGCTGACGCTGCGGCACTTCTCGGCCACCCGCTGCTTGCTGTGGCAGTTCGCGCTTCCGTCGAGCCCTTCGGCGCCTCCGCTGCCGCCGGATGGATAGGCGCCGCGACCGCGCGGAACCTGCTCATCCCACCCGCTGCCACTGCTGGCGCTCATGCGCTTGGTGCTGATGGTTCGGCTCCAGGAACGGCCGGTGACCTTTGCAAGCCCGCCACCTGCCGGAGGACGCGGCCAGCACTGCTTGGTCTCGCAGCTGTAGGTCTGCCCCATTCCCGCCGCCAGTTCCTTTGAAGGTGGAGGCGAGGCCATGGTGGTGTCCATGCGGTTCTTCCAGCCCTCTTGGTCTTGGGGAACCAGGCGTTCGACCGTGCTCTGCCGCACCCAGGTGTTCTCGGTCACCGTGGCATCGGTTGAGATCGGAGCCAAGCAGACGATCATGACCAGCGGGATGCCAAACAGCAGTCCCAGCACCATGAAGATCGAGCACCCGGTCAGCCCGAAGAAGCCCGCTGCCGCAGGGGTCTCCCAGTTGATGTCGTCATCGTCATCGTCGTCGCGCTTGCGCTTCTTTTTTGGCGCCGGGGGAGGCGTGGCCAGGTCGACCTCGACCGCATCGCCGCGTGCCGCTGCACACTCCACACAGCTATCGAAATCGCCTCTGTTCGAGGCTCCGCAGTAGCTGCAGACCCAGTCCCTGCCCGCCCGCGCCAGCTCGAGTCCCTTGGCATCGGTGACCGTCGGCTCGGTGGATGCACCGGTGGCCGTGGTGCCGCCAAAGTCGAACTTCGCCTCGTGCTTCTCGCGCGGAGACCCGCAGGATGGACACTCCTTGTGTCGCCCTTTGATCTTCTGGGTGTCGCATTCTCCGCAGGTCCAGGTGCCTTCGATGATGCGCCGACGCGCCATCTAGAACAGCGTCCGCGTAAAGCTGCGCCGCAGGTAGAAGCCCCGAGGATTCTCGGCGACCTGCTCGCCCTCGTCGTCATAGGTCCAGACCCGTTCCCGGCTATTCGCGGCCTTGGGGCGCACCTGCAGCACTTCTCCTTTCGACGCATCGAGCTGCCACAGCTCGCCCAGGCCAATCGCCTCGGCGTGAAATTCCCAGTCGTCGCGCATGCGTGCCTCCTGCTCTTCGGTCGGCCTCCACAGGACCGGCTTCCTCACGACGCGCTTTGCAGGGGGAATCTTTCGACGACCATCGATTGGCACCCACAAGACACAGGACAGTTTCGCGCGCACCCGACTCTGCTCCCACCGGCGCGCCATGGTGCCGTCC
>Ga0114932_10001316_pt1 | contig 28497 bp, 35 predicted proteins | sample 2SBtaG_2_FD_87286 | JGI IMG/M metagenome (GOLD analysis project Ga0114932, IMG submission 87286) | Deep subsurface microbial communities from Kolumbo volcano to uncover new lineages of life (NeLLi) - 2SBTROV12_ACTIVE470 metaG | ecosystem: Environmental > Aquatic > Marine > Volcanic ...
AGATACGTATCATGGGATAAAAAAATTAATGGTAGATACAAATTTTTTCGTGAACCAACAATAATGAAATCACGTTATGCCGATAAATATTTGGATGCATGTAATTTAGATTTTGAAATTTATACAAAAAATATTCAACCTATGTTAAAACTAATTCGTGAGAAAGATTCAATTGAGAATTATACATTTAGAGATAGTTCAGGAAAAGAAAAGAAGTTTTCCCAATTAAATGATCAGGATAGAATAAAATCAGCAGGTAGAATATACAATGCTGCAACAAAAGCTAAAGCACTTGATGCACTAAGAAGTTTGTTACCTGCGTCAACATTAACCAATGTTGGAATTACTGGGAATGGTAGGGCATTTGAATATCTGCTTACCATACTTTTTAGTTCAGAATTGGACGAAGAAAAAAAACTAGCGTCTCAAATCAAGCGTGAATTGGATAAAACAGTCAAATCTTTTGTTAGAAGAGCAGACGACAAATATGGTAAAGCCCTTCAAACATACCTTAGAGACATAAGTAAAATTTCGAAGAAATTAAGCAAAAAACATGTAATTGGTACACCTAGGCGTGGAAACAAGGTAAAATTGGTTGAATGTGAAACAGAATCAAATTCTATCAACAAGATAATTACAGGATTAATTTATGAACATTCTCCTAGTATTTCATTTTCAGATATACAAAAAAATGTCAAAAAAATTAATCTGAAAGAAAAAACCAAAATTATTAATGAATTAGCATCGGTCAGAAAAAATAGAAGGCATCGACCACCACGTGCATTTGAAATGGTAAATTATACATTTGATTTAGTAACTAATTATGGTATGTTTAGGGACTTTCATAGACATAGAGCACTCACATTAGAGAGACAGCTCTTAACAACAGATAATGGATTTGATATTCCAAATGAGATAATAGAATTAGGGATTGAGAATGATTTCAAAAACTGTATGGATTTTACAAAAGATGTATTTAATTTAATAAGGAAGAGAAATGCAGTTCAAGGACAATATGTTGTAAATTTTGCATACAACTATCCATATTTTATGAATATGAATCTACGTGAAGCAACTCATTTAATTGAACTTAGAACTGTACCACAAGGACATCCTGATTATCGTAAGGTTGCGCAAAAAATGTTTAGTTCAATAAAAAAGAAACATCCAGTAGTATCTAAAATAATGAAATATGTTGATTTGAATGAATACGAGCTAGAAAGATTTGAATCAGAAAAACGTACTGAAGAAAAAAGGAATAAAAATTGAAATACAAAATAACTAAAACTAATGACGAATGGAAAAAACAATTATCGCCAGAACAGTTCAAAATATGTAGAGAAAAATACACCGAACGACCATTTACTGGTATCTATAATGACTGCAAAGAAAAAGGAACGTACAATTGTTTATGCTGTGATGCAAAACTTTTTTCATCCAACGCAAAATTTAATTCTGGAAGTGGTTGGCCAAGTTTCTTTGAGTCATTAGATGATGAAAACATAGAATACGTAAAAGATACTAGTTATGGAATGGAACGAATTGAAGTGAATTGTAAACAATGTGGCTCACATCTTGGTCACGTTTTTGATGACGGCCCTCAACCAAGTAATCTAAGATACTGCATAAATTCTGCTTCGTTAGATTTGAAAAAAAGTTAAACTAAATAATACATCAATAGTGTCGACATTATGCGAATCATACTATGTGGATTTGGTGTTGTTGCACAAAGTCTAACAAAATTACTGGAATCACGAACTTCAGATCTTTATTCAAAATATGGCATGAAGCCACGAATAGTTGGGGTTTTTGACAGTAAAGGTAGTGCATATGATAATTCTGGATTAAATTTGAAAAAAATCATTAGTGTGAAAAAGGAATCTGGAAGTGTCAGAGGCTATGATAAATCACAAAAAATAATTTCTGGATTAGAAATGATTGAAAAACTTGATGCAGATGTGCTAATTGAAACTACAGCCAGCAATTATAATGATGCAGAACCTGGTATGAGCCATATTATATCTGCCATGAAAAAGGGTTTACATGTAATTTCTGTTAACAAAGGACCGTTAGCATTAGCATTCCCATCTCTTATGGAATTGGCAACATACAATCAAGTATTGTTAAGATTCAGTGGTACAGTAGGTGGAGGAACACCAATACTTGATTATGCAAAAAACAGTTTACGTGGAGAAAGAATTATTTCGTTTCAGGGTATTTTGAATGGAACAACAAATTATATTTTAACAAATATGGCACATGGACTTTCGTTTAATGATGCACTATCAGATGCAAAAAAGAAAGGATATGTTGAGGCTGATGAATCACTTGATTTAGACGGATTAGATGCTGCTGCAAAATTAGTTATCTTGGCAAACTGGATAATGGGATTAAAGGTTACTATGAAGAATATAGAAAAAATAGGAATTAGGGAATTAACTTCTAAAGATATAGAAGATGCTGCAAAGAAATCATGCTCTGTTAAACTTATAGCATCATGTAATGACAAACTAGAGGTTAGCCCAATGCAGATAAAAAATGATGACCCGCTTTGTGTAGATGGTACGTTAAATGCAATCTCGTTTACTTCTGAACATTCAGGCACGCAGACAATAATTGGTAAAGGTGCTGGAGGCATGGAAACCGCAAGTTCAATCTTAAGAGATTTGTTAGATATAAGAAAAGAGATATCACAGACTTGAAAACAAATCTAAAATCAAAAAGTGAAACATCAGAGATTCTTAAGACTATATCTAGACTCTGGAATAAAGATATACCAAAAATAAAAAATCTCAAATCACATTACGTAGATAATGATTCAGAAATCTTAGTTGGTGACAATTTAAAAATTCTCAGACTTGGTGAAGAATATCTCCCATTTTTAAGCGAGTTGAAATTACTAGAGACTTTTCCAAATGTTACAGTTGACATGGGAGCTGTAAAATTCATGTGTAATGGGGCTAATGTAATGAGACCTGGAATTAAGAGCCATTCAGAGTTTTCTAAAGATGATATTGTTTGTGTTATTGAAGAATCACAGCATAAATTTTTGGCAGTTGGAAAATCATTAGTGAATAGTTCAGAAATGGAAAATATATCAAAAGGTGAAATGGTTAAAAATCTACATTACATATCTGATAAATTTTGGGAAATCAGTAAGACAGTATGAACTAGTTAACTTTCTCAGTAAATTCTTGTGTACCATCTTTGTTTACTACTAAAATATCAATCCCATCACCACTGAAAGAATCTCTCATAGTAGCAGAACGAACAGCTTTAGTAGCTAATTCGATAGCATCCTTCTCATTCATGTTTTCTTTGAACTGAGGATCTAAGACACCCAATGCCATTTCAGCACCGGTACCTACTGCTGCATATTCATCAGGAAGGACAGAACCAAGTGGGTCAAGTGTGTAAATTGTTGGTTTATCAACTACTCCACCAACTATTACCTGGGTTAACAATGGAAAGAATCTTCTTTCATACATCATATTTGACATCATCTTTGCAATAGTATTAGGTGGAACTTCTCTTTTCAATTCCATTTTTCTAATTTTTGCAAGAGCAGAAATCTGTAATGATAATAACTGCATGTCTGCTACTAGACCTGCACATGTTGCACCCACTTTAGGAGTTATAGAAAATGTTTTCTTTGTAGTTTTGCTAACAAGAAAGTTTCCATATGCAATACGACGCTCACTAGCAAATACAACACCTTCATCATATGTTATACCAACAGCTGTAGCACCAGGCATATACATTGCTGACATAAAATTTATCATTTTAATGACAATAAAAGTCATTACAAAATTTCTGCATTAGCAAAAATTAGAAAAATGGAATTAAAACGAGAAGTTCCACCTAACACAATTGCTAAGATGATGTCAAATATGATGTATGAAAGAAGATACTTTCCATTATTGACACAAGTAATAGTTGGTGGTATGGTTGAGAAACCAACAATTTACACACTTGATCCACTTGGATCAGTTCTTCCTGATGAATACGCTGCAGTTGGTACTGGTGCTGAAATGGCATTAGGTGTGTTGGATCCACAATTCAAAGAAAACATGAATGAAAAGGACGCCATAGAACTAGCAACTAAAGCTGTTCGTTCTGCTACTATGAGAGATTCATTTAGTGGTGATGGTATAGATGTTTTAGTAGTTAACAAAGATGGAGTACAAGAATTTACTCAAAAAATTAATTAGTCTATAATATTTTAGAAACTTCCCAGTATTTATCCGATATATAATGCAAATTTTTTATAACTTCACCTTTGGGCATTTCTTTCATTTCTGAACTATTAACTAATGCTTTACCAACTGCTAGAAACTTATGCTGTGATTCTTCTACGACACAAACTATATCATCTTTTAAAAAATCTGAATAATTTTTAATTCCAGGTCTCATTACATTTGCACCATTACACATGAATTTGACTGCACCCATATCTACTACCACGTTTGGAAAACTTTCCAATAGTTTGGTTTCGCTCAAAAATGGTATGTATTCATCATTTATTTTAAGTAACTTTAAGTTGTCACCAATTAGTATTTGTGACTCTGCATCTACATAATGTGACATAAGATTTTTTATTTTGGGCATATCTTGTCTCCATTTTAGAGATATTTCCTTGAGAATTGTAGAGGTCTCACTTTTTGAAATTAGATTAGTTTTCAAATTTTGGAAATCTCTTTTCTAATATCTAACAAGTCTCTTAAAATAGAACTAGCCGTCTCAGTTCCTCCTGCACCTTTACCTATAATGGTCTGGGTTCCTGAGTGTTCGGAAGTGAATGAAATTGCATTTAGTGTTCCATCTACACATAATGGATCGTCATTTTTTATCTCTATAGGATTAACTACTAATTTGTCATTACAAGATGCTATGAGTTTTATCGAACATGATTTTTTAGATGCCTCATCTATGTCTAATGAAGTCAATTTTCGAATTCCTATTCGTTCTATATCTTTCATTGTAACCTTTAATCCCATTATCCAGTTTGCTAAAATAACTAATTTTGCAGCAGCATCTAATCCATCTAAATCAAGTGATTCGTCTGCTTCAACATATCCTTTATTTTTTGCATCTTTTAGTGCATCATTAAATGAAAGACCATTTCTCATATTTGTTAGAATATAATTTGTAGTTCCATTTAGAATTCCTTGAAATGAAACAATTTTTTCTCCGCGTAAACTATTTTTTGCATAGTCTAGAATTGGTGTACCACCACCTACTGTACCACTAAATCTTAGTAAAACTTGATTATATTTTGCTAATTCCATAAGAGATGGAAATGCTAATGCCAGTGGTCCTTTGTTAACAGAAATTACATGTAACCCTTTTTTCATGGCATTTATGATATGGCTCATTCCAGGTTCTGCATCTTTATAATTACTAGCTGTTGTTTCAATCAATACATCTGCATCAAGGTTCTCTATCATTTCTAAACCTGAAATTATTTTTTCAGATTTATTATATCCTCTAACACTACCAAATTCTTTTTTTGCACTAATCAATTTTTTCAGATCTAGTCCAGAATTATCGTGGGCGCTTCCTTTACTATCAAAAACTCCAACTATTCGTGGCTTCATGCCGTATTTTGAGTAAAGATCAGATGTTCTTGATTCGAGAAGTTTTGCTAAACTTTGTGCAACAACACCAAAACCACATAATATTATTCGCATGATGTTGCCACTCTAGATGTATTATTTAATTTAACTTTTTTTTAAATCTAATGATACTGAGTTTATACAATATCTTAGATTTGTAGGCTGTGGTCCATCATCAAAAACATGTCCTAGATGTGAACCACATTGTTTACAATTAACTTCAATTCGCTCCATACCATAACTTTCATCTTTTATGTATTCTATATTCTCATCATTTATTGACTTGAAAAAACTTGGCCATCCACTACCAGAGTCAAATTTTGTATCTGACGAAAAAAGCTTTACTCCACAGCATAAGCAACTGTAAATTCCTTTTTCTTTGCAGTCATTATAGATACCAGTGAATGGTCTTTCAGTATCTTTTTTTCTACATACTTGAAATTGTTCTGTTGTTAATTGTTCTTTCCATGCTTCATCTGTTTTAGAAATTTTGTATGTCATTTTTTCTTCCTTTTTTCTTCAGTTCGTTTTTCTGATTCAAATCTTTCTAATTCATACTCATTTAAATCGACATATTTCATTATTTTGGATAAAACAGGGTGTTTCTTTTTAATTAATTTAAACATCTTTTGTGCAACTATACGGTAGTCAGGATGTCCTTGAGGTACTGTTCTAAGCTCAATTAGATGTGTTGCTTCACGTAAATTCATCTTCATGAAATATGGATAGTTGTATCCAAAATTAACAACGTATTGCCCTTGAACTGGATTTTTTTTTCGTATTAAATTAAAAACATCTTTTGTAAATGTCATGCACTCCGTGAATTCTTTCCTAATTCCCAATTCTACTATTTCGTTTGGAATATCAAATCCATTATCAGTTGTCAATAACTGTCTCTCTAAAGTTAGTGCCCTATGTCTATGGAAATCTCTAAACATTCCATAATTTGTAACCAAATCAAATGTATAGTCCACCATTTCAAATGCACGTGGTGGTCTATGTCTTCTATTTTTTCGTATTTTTGCTAAATCATTAATAATTTTGATTTTTTCATTAGAACTAATCTTTTTAACATTTTTTTCTATTTCTGCAAACGATATACTGTGAGACTGTTCATAGATCAATCCTGTAATTATACTGTTAATACTATCTGATTCAGTTCTATATTCAACTAATTTTACGCTATTTCCACGCCTAGGAATTCCAATTGCATGCTTTTTAGCTAATTTTTGTGAAATCTCTCTAATGTTTACAAGGTATTCTTGTAGTGCTTTACCATATTTGTCATTGGCTCTTCTAACAAATGACTTTACTGTTTTGTCTAATTCACGCTTGATTTCTGCAGCTAATTTTTTTTCTTCATCTAATTCTGAGCTAAAAAGAATTGAGAGAAGGTATTCAAATGCTCTACCATTACCAGTTATTCCAACATTCGTTAGTGTTGACGCAGGTAATAAACTTCTAAGTGCATCAAGTGCTTTTGCTTTTGTAGCTGCATTATAGATCCTGCTAGCCGATTTTATATTATCCTCATCTTTAAGTTGAGAGAATTTCTTTTCGATTCCTGATTTATCTTTAAATTTATAATTTTCAATTGAATCTTTTTCACGAATTAGTTTTAACATAGGCTGAATATTTTTTGTGTAAATTTCAAAATCCAAATTACATGCATCCAGATATTTATCACCATAACGTGATTTCATAATATTGGGTTCACGATAGAACTTGTATTTACCATTAATTTTTTTCTCCCATGATACATATCTTGAAGATTTTTCTAGATATGAAAAACCAATTCGACGATCCTCTATTTTTTTAACTGCAATGTTTGAGAGTCCTTCTATTGCGATCTGGGCACTACCTAATTCTGCAACTGAGTCATCTCCATATTCAAGTAAAACTCGATTATAGAATTCTTCTCCTCTGTTTTTATTTTTCAAAAATTCATCTAGAAAAATTCTTCTCATATCTTTGTCAGTTCTACTATATCGTGACATCAGTGCACCACGATCAACTTGTTTTTCTGTTGTAATTGCAAAAACAGATTTTTCAGTGTTAGAGAAATGTTTTATCAGAATATTTTTTTCATTATTAGAAAACTTTGGCAATATTCATCAAGCTAACTAATTGGTATTAATCTTATCCTCTTTTAATTTGGATTAGATCGGGTGATTTCTTTGGAAGTTCTGTACTTGTTTGTTGTCCTTTTGTTTGCCAGCGTTTCAATACTTCTTTGAATGCATTATCCATTTCTGGATCTTCTGTATACATCAAGGTTGTAATCCATCTACCTTTTGGTCCATCTTTGTTTCCTACTGGCCCTCCAAGAGACTTCATCCAAAATTTACTTGGTAGCATTTTTAATGCTTCATTTTCTGGCTCATTTTTTAATTTATACCAATATTCCGAAACAAATCGTAGTACCTCTGCTATCTCATCTTTTTCAATCAATACTAAGTTTAATTTTTTTATGAATTTTAAAATTACGATCGTGCCTAGAGTGTAATCTTTGTTAATTTCTTTCTACTAAAAATTCGAAGCTTGTTAACACTTTGTTGGTTATACGAATCAAGAAATTGTTTCTTATGAGTGAAAACGACGCTGTGATCATTGGGAAACCTGTAAAAGATATGTACGGTGCCCCAATGGGTAAAATTTTAGGCACTACCACTGATATTGATGGTTCAACTCAAACTGTTGGTATCAACTGTGGCTCAGGTTGTCTAAAGCAAGTGCCTTATTCTCAGCTCGTAATTCAACCAGAAGTAATAATTTTCATACCAAAATGGCGATTGGACTCACAACGTCTACTCCGAGAAAAGGAGCTTACTGTCCGACGTCTTTCTGCGTTAATGGAAATTGTCTCTGACAACGATAAGATGAAATCTGATGCAGAATTAATCCATGAAAAATATAAGAGCAAATTAATGTCGCTCAAGGAAACTGAAACTGCAATTAAATCAGAATTAGAAGAACGAGTCGTTGAAATCGATACAGAAGTTAAATCTGTAAAAGTTATGCTCTTTGATGCAAAAGTTCAAAGCAAAAGTAACGAGATTTCTCAAGAGATATTCGAATTAGTTAAAAAAGAAACTGACGAAATACTTCAACATATGAAACACGAGAAAGATGAAATTTTCAAAATCAAATCTAGATTGGAAAATCTATCTCTTGAGGATATAGTTCCTACAGAACCTGAACAGGCTCACCCAATCCAGGATTCTGCTGTTTCGTATTTATCGAATACAACTGGAAATGATGATGCACAAACACGATTGCCTGAACCACCATGTGAATCAGAACCTGAAAAGAAAATATCATCTACACCAATGACAGTTAATTCTAAAAATCAAACCATCGATTCTAGTTCTACACAAGAGCAAGAAACAGAATGGTTAAAGAGAATGCACTCACAAAAACCTTAATTAGTTTTTAACATTTACTTACCACTTTATTCTAAAACCTTTGTATGGAATCTTCAAAGTTTGATATAGATCTTGGCAAGTCTTCACCAGAAATTCGTAAATTATCAGAGCAAAACTTTATCACTTTTTGGGAATCAGAGGCAAAATCTCTGAGTTGGTTCAAACGTTGGGATAATGTATTAGAATGGAAACCCCCATTTTCTAAATGGTTTAAGGGAGGCTTGATCAATGCATCATTCAATACACTTGATATTCATCAAAAGAAAAAACCTGATAAATTGGCTATATTATGGGAAGGAGAAGACGGTAGTCATAGAAATTTCTCATATTCTCAATTATTTCATGAAGTAAAAAAATTTGCAAACGTACTCAAATCACTTGGAATAAAAAAAGGTGATAGAGTCACAATCTATTTACCAATGATACCTGAATTGCCAATTTCTATGCTTGCATGTGCACGAATCGGGGCTATTCATACTGTAGTTTTTTCAGGTTTCAGTTCTACTTCATTAAAAGATCGTATTGAAGATTCTAAGTCAAAGATTGTTATAACTGCTGATGGAGGATTTCGTAAAGGTAAAATCATTAAATTAAAACAGATTGTAGATGATGCAGTTTCAGAAATAAATTTTATTGAACACGTAATAGTTGTTGAAAGAATAAAAAATAAAACGGTATTAAAGAAAAAAGACCACTTATGGTCAGAATTAATGAATCATATATCTGATGTTTGTGATGCAGAACCACTTGATAGCACCCATCCACTTTACATTCTTTATACATCAGGAACTACCGGAAAACCAAAAGGTGTTTTACATGGAACTGGTGGCTATCTTACACATTTACATTCAACATACAAATGGGCGTTTGACATAAATGATTCAGATATTTATTTTTGCACTGCTGATATTGGTTGGGTCACAGGTCATAGTTATGTTGTGTATGGACCATTACTTCATGGTGCTACACAAGTAATGTATGAAGGGGCACCAGATTATCCTAACATATCTAGAATGTGGGACATCATTCAAAAATACAAAGTTACAATATTTTATACAACACCAACTGCTCTACGAATGTTTATGAAATTTGGTAATGATATTCCAAACTCATTTGATTTATCAAGTTTAAGATTACTTGGAACTGTAGGTGAACCAATAAATCCTGAAGTATGGAAATGGTATTTTAATATAATTGGAAAAAAATTATGTCCTATAATTGATACATGGTGGCAAACAGAAACTGGTGGAATGATGATTTCATCATTACCTGGAATAGAATCATTTTCATTAAAACCCGGTTCTGCAACACTTCCTATTCCAGGTGTTACTATTGGAGTTGTTGATGAGGATGGAAATGATGTTGGCACAAACACAAAGGGTTCATTAATTATTAAAAATCCTTGGCCAGGCATGCTAATGGGATTGTGGAATGATGATCAGAAATACAAAAATGTTTACTGGTCAAAATTTGAAAATATGTATTATTCAGGTGACTATGCAATACAAGACTCTGATGGATATTTTTGGTTGTTGGGTAGAGCCGATGACGTACTAAAAATTGCAGGACATAGAATTGGTACTGCTGAACTTGAAAGTAGCTTAGTATCTTTTCCTGATGTTGCAGAATCTGCGGTATGCACAATACCTGATGAAATTAAAGGTGAATCAATTATTGCATTTGTTGTCTTAAAAGAGAGTGTGGTTACACCACAAAATGAGCTGAAGAATGAATTAAAAAAAACTGTTAGGAATAGTGTTGGTGCGATTGCAATTCCTCAGGAATTTTATTTTGTCTCCAAACTTCCAAAGACACGCAGTGGAAAAATTATGAGACGCTTATTAAAAGCAATTGCAAATAAGGACAAAATTGGTGATGTTAGCACTTTAGAAGATGGTGCAGTTGTAAGTGAAGTTCAGTCTGCATTTGATGAATTGCAAAAATCAATTAATAATTAAGATCGCTGATCTTTTGTAGTATGATGTTATAATGAATTACATGAATGATCTTGTTTGCAATTTATGTTCTAGGAAACTTTCAGAGCATACTTATCAAGAATCACTTGATTGCGCAACTAAATTAATCAAAAATGGAAAGAAAAAACTTGGTATGAACCAACATCGATTAAAACAATCCACATCATAAAATTATCATTATGTTGATATTTCACTAGTTTCTAATAGAATAATGCCGTATGGTTATGATAAAACTAGAACTGAAAGACGTTGCGAAAAATGTGATAAAATGCTTTATGTCTTTGAAGTAGGGAAATTTTGTATTAAATGTTCAAGAACTTAATCTGAAAAATATTACATAAATGATTATTTATTAAAACAAATTTAATTTACTACTGAATTTATTCTAATACTTCAAAACAACTTTTGTAAGTATTTGGATTTGTTTTTAACTGTAATTCCATAATCCATTCTGTAAATTTATGCACATTTCTAATATGTTCTGTGATATCATTGCATTTAGTTTTACAACTTTTACACTTGTATTTCATGTCTTTTTTTGATTATTTATTGGGGGTATAGATACTTTGTCGTTTTATGACCATTTTTTTCTATTCAAACCATTTTTCTAGTGTTTGGCTTTTTCGTTCTAGGCTCTTTTTTAGCCTATTCAATGACGAATTTACTCGATCATGCGAAAAACTTCTTTCATTTGATAAATATTCAATAATATCATCATATCTAACTTTACCAAATTCAATCTTGTCTACTTTCGTGGTCTCTGATTCTAAGAAAATTTTTCTTATTGATTCATAATCAATTTTTTCTAGTTCATTTTTAATCTGTTCTATGTCTTCTAATCGTCCATGTTTTTTTATCATTTTAATTGCAGTTTTTGGACCAATTCTTTCAAATCCATCTGGATTAAAATCGGTTCCAATTAATATTCCAACATCGACTAGTTGTTCTCGTGTAATTTCAAGTGCATCTAAATTTTTTTTGTAATCAATTATTTCAGGTTCAATATCGACGTATGTATTTCTATTTGGAAGTTTTCTTCTCCCACTATTTGTAAAATTTCTAACCAATTTTTTTGCACCAAATAATATTGAATCAAAATCTTGACTTGCTGCAACATCTGCTTGACCAGTTGTAGTCAAAAATGCAGCTGTTGCTTCACCTTCAGATGGTGCTTGGATATATGGAATTCCAAATAAATCTAAAAAATGTTTTGAATCCTCAACCATTCCATCTTTCATAGAAGTTGTTTGCTGTGCATATTTTCTCACATCTTCCATATTTCCTTCAGAAAGTGCTTTTTCATATTTTACAGTTGCTTCTTTTTTAATTTGTTTTCGATGTTCAATTTCTGCAGATTTTAATGATGGTGACTTTCCATCAAAGACATAAACTGGTTTTATTCCTAATGACAAGAAATTGATATTTCTATAAAATAAGCCTGTAAGATGACTAGTTACACGGCCATGTGCATCTGTAAGATTTAATCCATCTGGACCACGAATAATGGCAAGAAATTGATAAATTGCATTATATGCATCAATTGCTACAATCTTATTTGCAAATGATTCCAGATTTGTTTTATCTCGAATTAAAAGTGGTTTTAGATCTAATCCCATATAATTAATATGATAATTAGGCTTTTTTTGTTTACCTATACAATCGATTCACTATTTTAGGACAAGATAATTTTGTAAGTTGTCGGGATAGCCAAGCCTGGTTACGGCGGACGCCTCGAAATCTCAATACAGGATAGCGTCTGTGCGTTGCACTCGGGGGTTCAAATCCCTCTCCCGGCGCCTCTTTTTTAAATGCCGCTGAAATACATTCTAACATGGTGATATCCATTAACCAAATTTTGGTTCCTCTTGATAATTCTAAAAACTCCTTTAGAGGATTATCCTCTGCAATTTACTTTGCAAAAATGTGCAATGCCAAAATAATTGCAGTACATGCTGTATATGCCCATCCAAAAGGTGTTTTTGAGACTTCTGGTCGTTTCAACAAAGATCATAAAAAACAAGTCAAATCCATGATGAAAATTGCAGAAAAACAATGTGAAAAGGCTGGAGTTGAATTTGTTTCAAAAATTATATATGGAAATCCTGGTTATGTACTTGCAAAATTTGCAAACTTATCAAAAAATAAAATTGATCTGGTTGTAATTGGTTCTCGAGGAAGAAGTTCTGCAAAAGAAGTATTTTTTGGAAGTACGTCTCAATTTGTTTTACATAAATCAAAACCTCCTGTTTTAGTGATAAAATAATCCACTAGTGGAAAAGAGATGAAAAAAGGTCCATCTCATTTTTTGCCAAAAAACTGCACTTTCACTAATGGAATTAATCTATATCAAAATCATTATTAAATATTGTCGATAAATTGTCTTTGGTTATTTTTCAGCTTTGATTGTTTCTTTTTTCATCCATAGAGTTCTACTTTTATGATCAATTAATGAAATTCCTATACTTGCAATCTCATCTCTAATTTTATCTGCTTCATCAAATTGCTTATTTTTTCTGCAATTCTCTCTTTTTTCCAGCAATTCAAATATTGATTTTATTTCATCATCTGTCGTTTTTTCTAGATTTAGACCCAGAATATCAATCATTTCTTCTAAAATTGGCATTACAATAGATGCCGTATTTTTTGTAATTTTTTCTTCTGCGGCTAAACCATTTATGATTTTAATCATGTTGAAAAATTCTGTTAACGCCAAGGACGTGTTAAAATCACTTTCTAACGCGGTATCAAATTTTTGTTTTGTTTCTGAAACAATTGTTTCAATATTATTGGAAACCCCATCATCATCTGCTAGCCGTAGCTCATAGTAACAGGTTTCTAACTGTCTCCACCTTATCAAATTCTCTTTTAGTAAATCTTCGGTATAGTCAATTGGTTTTGAATAATGACCTGAAAGACAGAATAATCTAATAACATTTGCACCCCAGTTATCTAATACATGTTTTATTGTTTTTACATTGCCAAGTGATTTTGACATTTTCTCACCGTCAATTGTAATCATTCCTGCATGCATCCAAATTTTTGCAAATTGTTTTCCTGTATATGATTCTGATTGTGCTATTTCATTTTCATGATGAGGGAAAATAAGATCACGTCCACCACCATGTATTTCAAAATTTTCACCAAGATACTTTATACTCATTGCAGAACATTCAATATGCCAACCTGGACGTCCTTTTCCCCATGGACTATCCCATGCAGGTACATCATCAGAAAATTTCCATAGTGCAAAATCAAGTGGATTATCTTTAGATTCATCTATTTCTATTCTTGAACCACTTTCTAGATCATCAATTTTCTTTTTTGAAAGTTTACCATAATTATTAAATTTTGAAACTCTAAAATATACACCATTTTTTGCAACATACGCAATATCCTTTTTGACCAGATTAGAAACTAAATCTAGCATATCTTGTATGTGTTCTGTTGCCTTTGGGTATTCATTTGCTCTTTTAATATTTAGTTTGTCAAATTCATCAAAGTATGATTGAATGTATCGATTGCTAATATTTTGTGCTGTTTCATTAACGTCGTTTGCTTTTTTAATTATTTTATCATCAACATCCGTAAAATTTTGAATTAAATTGACTTGGATATTTTTTGATTCAAGAAATCGCCTTAATACATCAAAAACTATTATTGTCCTTGCATGGCCTATATGTGAATCATCGTACACTGTAACCCCACAAAGATAAATTCTAACTTTGTCTGAAAATTCCAGATTTTTTTGTGTGTTGGTTAATGTATCAAAAATCTTCATCTAATTATTAACAAATAATTACGTATCATTTATCTGATATGCATGAAAGGATTAGAATTTGTTTTTCTTGGTTTAGGTGGTATTTTAGGTACGTTTTTGAGATATAAATTACTAGAATCATAATTACTGTTTAATTTTATTCCTCTCAATACACTCATTGTAAACATATTGGGTTTTTTCATACTTGGAATTTTTATTGTGAGTTCAATTTATTTTAATATTGATGGTAAGTGTGCATTATTTATTGCAGTAGGATTTTGTGGGTAATTAACAACATTTTCAGCATTTGCATTAGATAATTCAGCATTATTAGAAAATAATCAATATGGTATAATGTTTGTAAATATTATTACAAATGTAGGATTTGCAATTGCAGCATTATTTGCTGGAAAAACATTAATGAATGCAATTTTAAATTAGAGGATTTTAGCTGTTACTCTTTTATGTTCACTATTTTTGTAAAGTTGATAAATTTTTTCCACAGTAGATGATTCAATATGTGTTTGATTGATTATTTCTTCCTTTGAGATTTTTTTTTCTATGATGCAGTATAAAATCGAATCAATTTCTTCATAGGTTGCACCAATTTCAGATTCGGCTTCATGATTTAACCATAGGTTAGGACTACTCTTTTTTTGAATAATTTTTTCTGGTATACCAAGTAATTTAGCTATTTCTCTAACTTGTGTCTTGTAAAGAGTTGCAATTGGAAGTATATCTGAGGCACCATCACCAAATTTTGTAAAATATCCAATAAGATATTCACTTTTATCACTGGAACCTAACACAAGAAAATTTTTTGAATTAGAATAGTAATATAGAATGTTTGTTCTTATACGTGCTCTAAGATTACCTAATGCAAGATCTTGTGGTTCTAGAATTTTATAGTATTCTTTGTGTATTTGATTAATATCAATTAATTTATAATTTAATTTCAATTCATCTACTATCTTCAATGCATCATCGGTTTCTGATTCAGGTGAAATCTTTGAATCAGGCATTATGATTGCCGTTGTTTTATCTTTTATTACGTCTGCACAAAGATATGCTATAACTGCAGAGTCTATTCCGCCACTAAGACCAAATATTACACCATTTGTATTATTTGTAGAAATTTCATGTTTTATTGAATCTTGTATTCTTTTTAAAATTACACTATAATCTTGATTTTTAATTTCATCTAATATTTTTTGTTCCACAATTTTGGTTTGTAGTTTTAATCATAAAACTGTATCAATCTAAACATCAAGATAAATTCCATCATCTCTAACATCAATCTCATATTTTTTGAGTTTAACACCCTTTAGATAATCCAGTAGTTCACCTGTTTTGATATTATAATGCCAGAAATGTAGTGGGCACTCAACAATATCACCTTCTATTTTTCCTTCTGGTGCAATTGAGCCGTCTTGATGAACACATACTGAATCTAATGCATGATAACCATCTTGATTAAAAATAGCAATTTTCTTCCCATCGATCTCAAATTCTTTACTTTTTCCAATCTGTATTGTACCTTTGTCAGTTACTTTTTTCCATGTCAATTTATTATTTGATTCATGGTTGATTATTTATTATTATATTTTGCAAAAAAATGATTATATTGACATAAAAATTAATTTTATTCAAATGAGACAGAACTTATTATTATCATCTATTATATCAGATATTTTTAAAATAAATAGTAAAATCCGCTTTGTATCTATAATTAATCTAAATGGGAAAATCATGGCATCTGAAATGAGACCTGAATTAAAGTCACTTTTAAAAAATTCAAATGAGGAAAAATTTTGTGGGGATATTGCAATTAGGCGTAAAATGCGTCATGAATTTGATAAGAAATTAGGAAAGGTTAGTTATGTGCATGTTGAACGTGAAAATATAACACAACTTGTGGTTTATTCAAAATTATATTCTTTTTTTGTTACTGTTGAACCTGAAATAACAATTTCTACAAAAACTAAAATTATTATTAAAATAAAAAGTATTATTTCGGGTTCAAAATAAGAATACTAGAGTGTACATATGGTAATTAAAATTTTAATTGATGAAATGGATGATGGAATGGATGAAAAACTTTGTCAATTAGGGTATGATGCATTAAGTGTTAAAAAATTACGTATTGATGGGAAAAAACTACATACAGATTATTCAATAATTAATTTTGCAAAAGAAAATGAAATGATCCTTATTACCCGAGATACAGAAATTGGTCAAGCATGTGAGGAAAATAATTTACCATGTATATTACTTGATAACAATGAAATTTTTAAGATTGTATTAGCAAAATTAAAGAATTTTTGAAATTTATTTTTTATTATGAAAAATCTGTATTATATACAGGTCTTGCTCCATTTGGAACTTCTGCGGCAGCTGATTCTGACACGGATTCTCCTCTTGCTTGATAAACTCTGACTTTGTGAAATACGTTATGTGATGAAAATACAGCTAATCCTGCAAATGCAACTCCTATGAAATTTCGTAATGTTACATCAATATTTGGCTGTGCTGCCACTAACGAAATATTAAACACCACGTAAAAATTATCAAATAACCAAAATGCCATTGTTATCCACGCCAATACACCTCCAATTAGATAACCCAATCTTGCTTTCTTGCTTACAAATGAAATTGCAAAAATAATTGCTGCATACCAAATGAGTGAACCGAACACCCAGTAAATTTCCCAAACATCTGTTCTATCATCCATCCAATAATATGTAGAGCCAATTACTGCCATTGCACAAAGTGAAACTAGTAATATCTTTTGATTAACTTTGTATGATGTTTTTTCTTCAGGTGATTTTGTGATAGGTTTGAATGCTTTGGCTTCTTTTATTGCATCATTTATCGCTTCAGTCATATTTTCAAGTTTCACTGGAACTAATTCCTCAATTTTTTTATCTTTTACAATTGAATCATGTACTAAACTGTCAACAAGTGGTCGTGCTAATGATGCCTTGACAGGTGTTACCAAATCTATCCAATATGATGATAATCTTGGTGTCAAAAATGGTATTTGAATTATGTTAAGATTTCTATTAAGAATTGATGAATATAATCTCATTAATTGTTCATATGTCATTATATCTGGACCACCTATCTCTAAGATCTTACCGGCTGTTTCATTATTTTTCATTACTCCAATTAGATAATCTACAACATTATCTACTCCAATTGGCTGTGTTTGTGACTTGACCCATTTTGGGCACACCATTAATGGTAATCGCTCTACAAGATATCTTAGCATTGCAAATGATCCTCCTTCTGCACCAACAATAACTGATGCACGTAGTTCTGTTACAGGGATATTTCCTGATGCTAGAATTTTTCCAACAGATTGTCGGCTTTTCATGTGTTCTGATAAATCAGTATCTTCATCAACTAGTCCTCCAAGATAGATTATTCTTTTTACTCCTGCATCTGTTGCAGCTTTCAAAAAATTTTCTGCTTGTTGTTTTTCTCTACTTGCAAACTTTCCCCATTCTTTTTTTGAGCCCTCCATTGAATGTAATAAATAAAATGCGGTTTCAATTCCGTCAGTTGCATTGGATATTGATTCCATATCAAGTGCATCTGCTTTTACATATTGGACATTTTCAGTATCAGGATATTTTGATCTTGACATAGCCTTAATTTTATAACCTGAATCTGATAATTTTGTTAGTAATTTTTTGCCAATAAAGCCAGTTGCACCAGTAACCAAAATTGAATATGGTTTTGTTTGTTCAGCAGAGTATTGTTTAATTTTTTGGGACAACCATCTATCGTTTTATTTCAGAATTAATATACCATATTGGAATTTTGAATTAATAGTGGTAATTATCTATAATTCAAGAATTTGACCAAAAAATCTAGATGTTAGGCACTAGAAAACCTTATTAGGCATTTATATTTATTCATATGAGTTTGGTTTACATTAGAAAAAAGAATGTAAAGAATATAGATTATTTGTATTTAGTAAAAAGTACATGGGATAAACTTCACAAAACCTCTAGACAAGAAACTATCAAGTATTTAGGTGCAATAGATAATGTAACACAAGATGACATACCAGTTGAGTATAGAAACGATCCTAAGATTCAAGCATTTTTGCTAGAAAATACCCCAAAGGATAGAGAAAAAAGAGAAAAGATAATAGAAAAATTACAGTTACAAATATTTACATTTCTTACGGAAGGCGATCTTCAGGGTACAAAAAAAGTTTACAATGTGTTCTTGAATAGTAATTCATTAGATCAGTTTTTTGAAAAAATTCTAAACCCTGTTATGGAAAAAATAGGTGATATGTGGTTTAATGGAACTCTTTCAATAGCAACTGAACATGTTGCAAGCAATATTGCACATAGTTTGGTAAAAGTTATCCTCGAAGAACGTAATCATAAAGGTACAAATGGAAAAATCATTATTACAACTCCTGTTGGTGAAGAACATAATCTGGGCTGCAGTGTTGTAGAAAGTTATTTAGTCAATAAAGGGTTTACAGTTTTTAATTTATCACCATCAACACCTGCAGAGTCTGTATTGAAATTTATGAAAAGTGTATCTGCTGATAGTGTTATAATTTCAATTACATTATCTGACAGTATACAAGCTGGTCAAAGATTAACTAAAAAAATTCGATCATTTAATAAAAAAATTCCAATTTTTGTTGGAGGTCAAGCTTTTACTGATGGTTCTAAAGCAAAATTTGATGCAACTATTATTACCAGTAATCAATCACTTATGCAATTACCAAAAATTCTAAAAAAATCTAAAAAATAGACTAGTAGCCGCCTTTTCCACCTTCGGCATACTCTGATTTGTTAAAATCAAATGTTGTAACAAGAGTTTCGGCAATCATGTCAACTGCATATTGCATGACATCAGGATTTGTGGTGAAAAATCCTTTAAATTTTCGGTTGCCAACTTCGTCTGCAATTAATCCTACTGGACCATCGCTTCCACGTGTTACAACTGCCCAAACAGTGGATATTGGAGTGCCTATACAACTAATTACTTTACAACTTGTTGGAACAGTTTGAGCTAGATTTGGATTGTTAAAATTACCAATTACCCACACACGTGGTATTGATTTCATCAATTTGATGTATCTATCCTCAACAAATTTGTACCTACTTTCATCTTCAAATGAGGCTAGTAATGGATATTTGTGCTTGGCGGCATAGTTTTCAACCATAATGCTTAGTGCAAAGAGATCAGCCCTATCTGCTCTGAAATTTAAATATCCACTGTCCTGGAAATCTTGGAAATTCCATTTTGTGAAAATCTCATCACCTTGTTCTGGAACGTCTCTTTTTTCAGGAAATTTTTCCCAAACAGTTTCTACAATGCTGTCATTTAGTAATGTCATAATCATATTTACAACTAAGAATATTTAATGGAATCTAAAATGGTTATAATTTTAATTTATGAAATTTCTTTGTCAAGTTTTCGAAGTTCTTTAAGATTAACAATTTCGACATTTCGTGAAAATGTAACTAATGTTGAAAATTTTGGTTTAGCATTCTTACCAAGGCGCAGAATCAACTTTCCTCTATGTTTAATTTCTAAGGTGATATCTTCTTTACTTAACATTTTTGCCAAATCTTTTGCTTCTGTTAATTGTTTTAACAAACTCATATTTCCTGGTATTTTTGTTGGCAGATCTATTATATCAAGCGTTCTTGTATTGCCTTTTGAATCAAATTCAATTGCAGTTTTTTCATTGTTGGCAATAGTGAGTTGTCCACTTTTAAGGTATATTAAAAAATTGGCAGGAAGATTTGATTTCATTTTGGATATTCCTGTTTATTTGGTTGTTATTGTTAGGCCGCCTGTTAATATTACAGTTCCAGTTGGAATTTTCTTACCGTTTCGTTCAACTGTACCAGCCATTTCTAGTTTATCGAACTTGTAGGTAATTGCTGCATGTTTTGCAGTTAGTTTATCAAAAACTTCTGCTAACAAACTTGCCCATTCTTGTTCTTCTGTCATATCTAGTTTAATTGAATTAGAATATAAAACCCAATTGTTGTTTTGCAGTTAGTGCCAAGTTATGCATTAGATCGTTAAATTTTACCACCATGCTAATCATAGTGCATAAATCATATATATTGTGTTAGCACCAGTTGGTTTAATGAGTGGAATACAACTACCAACCAAGACAGGTCTTGCAAAGGCCGGAATAGGAGCGGGTCTAGTCGCAGGTTTTGCTTTATTTTCTTCGTTTTTTGCAATAGATCAGATGCTAGATATTCCTACAGGAACATTCTACAAAACAATTGGAATAACAATGGGCGTAGATGAATTCTCTGGAATCGCACTAGGATTTATGGCCCATATGGGGGTCGCTGCATTAATTGGTGCTATGTACTTGTTGGCTTCAAACATATGGAGATTTTTTAGATTGGTGACTGTACCAAAGGCAATTATGACTGGTGTGTTAACTGGACTTATCGTCTTTACACTAGCATTTTTACCAATTCACATGTTTGTTATGACTCCAATAATGGAAGTAGAATTAATCATTACAGACGTATCTGATTTTGATTTGGAAGAACAAGAGGCTTTGGCTACGTTGTTGTTTAATAGTGATAAAATCTATTATCATGCCTTAATTCTCCATGTAATTTTTGGAGCAATTATGGGACTTATGGGAGGTTTCATCCTAAACGAAGACTATTCAAAGGTGGAGAGAATTGGTGGATTCTGGTAACACAGTAACCCCTGCCGGTTTTGGTCCAGGTGCAGACATAGAAAAACTCTATGATGATTTTTTGAATAGTATTGCTGCAGCACATCCTAAAGTCAACAAGAATTTGTTAGTGAAGATAATGGCCTTGGAGAGAAAGTTTCCAGATAGTCTTCCTCATGTGCATCTAGAAATTGCCTTTAAGGAAGGAATAGACATAGAGCATCCAAAATATGACATAAGCGAAAAACATCATGTCCAAGTTGCAATACACCGGTGGGAAAAAACAAAACTTATTGTAACTGGCTTAATGAATGTCAGTACCGTTACAGAAATAGCAAGTCATCAATCTGTTATATCTATAATTGGTTCTGCAAGCGCTGCATATTACTAGACAATTTTTATTTTTTTATTATACTAAATCATTCTTTTAAAATAGTTAGCACTATTTAATTAAATTAACACTAGAAATATATATGATGATTGATAAAAGATATCATGGGAGCATCATGTAAAGGAATTTGCATTCAAATGAAACATAGTTCAATACCAAACTCAAAAAAATATGAATTAGGTTTGAAACGATGCAGTTGGTGTGAAGTATTCATGGCTACTGAAGAAATTCGTTGCCCATGTTGTAAGATGATTCTAAGAACAAAATCAAGGAATAAGAAAAAATTACTTTCCAGGAACAATACTGATAATTCAACTGATACAAATTTTTCAATTGCATAGAATTAATTCACGAGTAGGAATGTTTCATTGAATAACAAACCAGTAGTAATTATTGGAGCAGGAATAGGAGGGCTATCAACAGGCTTACTTCTTGCAAATAAAGGCATCAATGTAAAGATCTTTGAGAAACATAAGAAAGTAGGAGGAAGAACTTCTTCAATTACATACAAAAATCATATCTTAGATAATGGCTTTCATATAATGCCATTCTATAAAAAATCAGCAATTTATGAAGTAATGAAAGAGGTCAATATAGCATCAAAATTGAAATTATCCATAGTAAGCGATATAGAATTTTATGATGGCACTAGATTTCATAAATACCCTAAGGGCATTCTGGATATTCTTCAAATGTCATTAATTCCATTCAAAAGTCGACTATCATTACTTAAAATTTTATTACCAATGGCCTTTACAAGTATGGAAAAAACAGAGGAACTTGATAAGATACCGCTTACTGAGATTACAAAAAAATTAGATTATCATTCAAAACGTTTCTTTGATGCAGTTTGCATGTTAGCATTCGCTGATACCACAGATCATATATCACTTGGTGAATTTGCAAGAACAATAATTCGTGCAAATCCATTCAAAGGTGGAACCAGTGAATTTGCTTACCCTGACATGGGTGGTTATGATAGAATATCTCAAGTTATGGCAGATTACATAATAGAAAAGAAATCTAAAATCAACTTGGGTACATCAATTAAAAAAATTTCAATATTAGATGGTAAAGTTATTGGTGTAATACTAACTGATGATACATTCATAGAAACTGACTGTGTAGTGGTTTCATTTCCTGCATATCATGCAATAAATCAATTATTTGATGATGGAATATTTGATAAAGAATTCATCAATCAGACTAATAGACTCAACAAGACAACATCTGTTGTAGAGGTTCATTTTGCCCTATCGAAACAAATTGATTCTAGACAAGTTGTATTTCCAGTAGGAAAGGACTGTGTATCAAAAGGAATTTTCTTCATTTCAAATATCACACCATCTGTTTCTCCTTCTGGAGAACATTTGTTGATTGTAGGTACACCAGTAAAACCAGAAGAAACTGAAGATCAAGTACGAATTAAAGAAATTGTAAAACAGATGAAGTTCGAACTCTCTGAAATATATGATGATTTTAGTTCCTCATTACTCTGGGAGCGTGCAATGGCATGGAAACTTGTTGAGGCAGTAGTTAAAGAACCAGGATTAGTTTGGAAAAATAAAATGCCTCATTCGGTTGAAAATGTACAAGGGTTATTTTTCGTTGGTGATTCTACTATAAGTTATGGTATAGGAACTGATTCTGCCGCACATAGTTCAATTTTGGCACATCCACAAATTATGGAACATTTATCTAAATAATTAATTGTTTTTTGAATTATTCTTAGCATAATCCACAAATTCATTCATCACATTATTCATCTGTGTTTGAATTTTTCTTTTTGCAAAATATCCTAATATTTTCAAACTTCCATGTAACATGAAATTTACTCTTATTGTAATTTTAGTTTGATTCCCCATTTTCTCATATGTTTCATCAAAAATACTTCCTTTAGCCAGTCCATCAAGCATTGTCACTATGTGTCGATCTGGTTTTATTTTAATATGTTCAGTCAAAACCGTAGTAGTTTTATTCAAAAAATTTATTGTCTCAAGTATTTTTGTACTGTTTTTATTCACTTCAACTATCTCTAGTTTTTTAAAATATTTTGGAAGTATTTTTGTAAACTCGATGTAATTTGTACTTATTTTAAAAATTAAATCTCTCTGTATATTGACAGTCTTTGTAAATTGAAATTTTGTCATACATTATTTTTCTTTTTTTAATAATTAATATTATTGAAAAATCATATCAGTTAGCACTATAAAAAAAAATAGGCACGTGCTTTATATATTATTTTTATGGCAAAAAGTTATTGAAAAGGATTCTAGGTTTAATGACAGGCATTTTTCTCATAACTGCATTTTTTGGATATGCTGATGGTGCTAGTGTACCAGATTGGGTAAAGAATAATGCAGGTTGGTGGTCTAGCGGTCAAATAGATGATCAGGCATTTGTTTCTGGCATGCAATTTCTAATTGAAGAAGGAATAATCACCGTGCCATCCACCACACGTAGTGCATCAACTTCTGATAGTATACCAGCCTGGGTGAAGAATACAGCCGGTTGGTGGTCAAATGATGAAATTTCAGAAAATGATTTCCTCAACGGTATTCAATATTTAATAAAAACTGGAATTATGAGTGTAAGTGCAGGTGCAGTAGGTGATGATATGAATCAGCCATCACAGTATCAGCCACCAGTATCTGAATCTACAAGTAGTGTTAACAAAACTGGTGATAATTCATTAGATCAATTACTTGTAGTATGTCAAAGTGAAGAAAATCCAAGATTAATTAGAGATTGTGAAAAGGCTATAAAAGAAGATTACAAACTTAAACAATACAAATCTAACAGTGCATCATTTCAAGTAGGTCCAATTACATATTATTATGCACCAGATTGGCAGGAAGAAACTAAAGGTGTTCTAAAGCAGTACAATAATATTTCTTATACTGCCACTGGGCAAGCTCTACTTAATCTCAAACTTTTAGCTGAGAACACAGGTTCATCTGGCAATGTAACAATGACGTGTACCAGTCCATCTCTCTGTAACTATAACGTGTGGGATGGTGGTCATAAATGGGTTAACTCTGGTTCAGACTTTACATCAGGTAATGTAGTTCTTAAAGAAGGACAAAATAGATTTCTAAATATTTTGTGGGGACCTGCAATAGGTTATGGCAGCTATGAGGATTTTTTGTATGATAGTGGAAAAGACTATACATTAAGGATTCAAGAACCATTTGGAAGTCTTGACCTACCCTTGAATTTAGTGGTAGTTCCATAGAATAAACATTAAACCAATATTATGACTGATATAATTTGGGGAACTGTAACAAATGTAATTTCAAATAATAAATTTGAAATTAATGTAACCCATAGAAAAGATGAGAATACAGATAATTATGCTGATAAGGAAATAGTTATTTTTAATGAAATTGACATAATGAGTTTGCCAGCAGAACCTAGTTTACGAACAATTTTACAAATTGAAGATGCCATAAAAGACAAATTCATCAAATGTGAAATTATAACACGATCTGATGATAAGACATTGAACTGTAACGTCTTTCATTCAGGTGCAGGTGGTTATTAATTGAAAGATAGTTGGGCACCAATTTATCTTGATAAAAATGAAAAATTTGAATTTATTGATGAATTAATTACTGGAAAAATTCCAGCATTAATTCTTAAAAAAGCATTTTCGCTAAATTTGTGTAAAAAAATCACTGAAAAAATTTTAGATTTTAATCATATTTCTAGTGGTCCAGGAATTGATAAGAAAATAGGTGAATCTCTAAATTCATTTATTAATCAAAAGGACATATATTTTGAAAAAACTAAATTTGTAGACAATAAACTTGAAGAGTATTTTCTTCATATTGAAGATCCAAGAGTATCAATGCAGTATTTACTGTCATTGATATTTGCAAAGAATACTATACTTGCTAAAGAAAATAACTCAAATTATTCTAAGGGGGTTTTTAGGTTTCATGATTCTAATGAATCGTTCAACGTTCACAGAGATTCTGCACATTATGAAGCCACGGATTATAGTGTCTCAAATTTTCCTTTACAATTCTCTGCGGTGTTACATTTACAACAAGCAGAATGTGGTGGTGAACTAATTTTATATAGAAAAATTTGGGAAAAAGATGATGAAAAATATAGATCACCATATTTTGGTTACTCGGAAAACGTCATCAATAAAATAGAATCTATAAAAATTAAACCAGAAACAGGCGATATAGTGATTATTAATCCAATTCACTATCATAAAATTTCTAAAATTAAAGGAAAATATGATAGAATAAGTGTAGGATTCTTTTTTGCACCAACTGTTGATGATACGCTAGTATGTTGGGCCTAAATTAATTAACAAATATTTCTATTGTATCATATTTGTTTTTAGTTTTAATCAGGTCATCTAGAATTTTATCCGATTCAACCTCTATATTTTTTGTTGAATTTTGAATTTGAGGTCTATATTCAGTGTATACCCCAACTTTCCCTGAGAAACGCACAAGGTGTGATTCATTCATAATTCCAAGTATGTTAAATGGTAGTTTGATACTTTCTATATTTTTTAACGGTTTAATGATGATCTTGAATTTTTCATCATGAAAAATTGCATTTCCATATAGATTATCTTTCTTTTTAGCAGTAAATTTTATTTCAAATTTTATTGGCGGTTTAGGTTTTTCCACAAATCAGATAATTTTTCTGAATATATAATCAAAAAATGATTGAATTATTGTTAGCACTATGATTTTCTACGTTATATTATCTAGTCAAGTAATACTCATATGAATAAAAAAATTCTAGCACCCATTTTGATAATTACAATATTACTATTCATTCCCTCAACAGCATTTTCTCATAAACTCATTCCTACAAATGGAACAAATGACTCACTTGAAAATAGCTTAGAGATTAGTGATCATAAGGTATCATGGGCTATGTATGAAGAGATTGATGGTAATCAATTGTATTATACGTTTAATGGAAAAAAAGGTGATATGTTCTTCGCTAGTATTGTAATTCCTAAAATTGATAATCTTGAAAATTTTTCTCCCTCACTTGCATTCATTGGTTATGAATCACATTTAGAATTAATTCAAGAATATGAAATTAATAATTCAAATCAAAATTTTCCTTTCCCTTTACCTGAAGGATTAATTGCATATGTTTTTGATTATTCTGGTTCTTTTCCTTCAAAGGAATTCTATGAACCGTTTGGACAAATAACGTATTGGGAAAGACAAGATGTAACATTTGATTTACCTGCTGATGGAACTTATTATTTATCCATTTTTGACAAAAATTCAAATTCTGGAAAATATGCGTTAGCTGTAGGAACAATTGAAGATTTTTCGGGTTATGACTTTTTTACGTTGCTACCTTATTCATGGTTTGAATCAAAATTGTTTGTTAATGATTATGTTTCGCTGTTTATTGTAATTGTAATAATTATAGCAATTTTGTCTATTGTTGGATTTTTAATCTATAGAAAAATCAAAATCATACTATAATTAAATAACTCTTTTATTTGAGATTTTTTTGATAGAATCATGAAGGTTTGTGCTGGTAGAGGAACTTCATACCTAAACGGCAATTCATATGAAGATTGTAAAAAAATTGCAGAATCAATTAATACTAAACTAAAACCTGAAATTCAAAAAAATGGTAGTTTTACATGGTCTGAATTGCTAGTGGAGGTAGAGCATGATGAATTGATTTACAAATTAGTTCTAAAGTATTTACGTCGTGATGGCTTTGATATAGGAAATAACAAAAATCCTAAGATAACTTTAGTGATTTAATTTTTATTTTGTGCACTTAGTATTTTTCTTGATATTATAAATGGAGTTAATATCAAAATTGGTATAGTTATTGCGATAAACAAGGTTTGTAGTTCTGTTATTGCAATTGTAAATACTACTGCACTAGTTGCACCTACAAACAGCGAAAGAAATGACCCAACACATGTTGGACATGCAATAAATAGCCCGGTAGTCGCTCCTATACCACCTAAGCCACCTGATTTTTTTGTAATAGAAATAGCATTTACTGCCAATGCTGTATTCATTGCAACAAGATATGATACAGTGATTTGTAACACTAGATTAATTGGAATTACTTGTATTCCAATATGTTCAGTCATATATGCAATAAATTTTGGTACATATCCTAGAGGACCACAACATGGCGTAATATGTGCAGATGGGATTTCTGCTCCATAATGATATGAGAAAATTACTTCTGGTTGGTAGACCAGAATTCCTGACGTCATAGAAAAGAAAAGTCCGTATAGTACGAATGTTATGATGAATATTTTCATTGATTTAGAACTAATTGTTGAATTACAGATCATTGATAATACATTTTGATTTCCTGTGGCAGCAATTCTTTTTTGATATCTTCGTAAACCTATTCCAATTACACCAAATGATATTGTAAATAATACATAAAATGCAATACCTAGTCTTTCGATGGAATCTATTGCATCAGGTGTAATTCCAGGATTTTCAAATCTTGCATAAATAATAAATAAAATTGCAATTGAAACAAAACCTAAAGTTATCAGTTTTTTGTCATTATGACTACCTGAGGCAGTCTTTGGTTTCATATGGGATCTTTTTGTTTGTTCAATATATTTTTAAGAAATTGAATATACCTTTGATTAAG
>Ga0114932_10001318_pt1 | contig 28445 bp, 34 predicted proteins | sample 2SBtaG_2_FD_87286 | JGI IMG/M metagenome (GOLD analysis project Ga0114932, IMG submission 87286) | Deep subsurface microbial communities from Kolumbo volcano to uncover new lineages of life (NeLLi) - 2SBTROV12_ACTIVE470 metaG | ecosystem: Environmental > Aquatic > Marine > Volcanic ...
CTGATTTTGCTAAACTCCACGAAGAAGATCCCATTCTTAAACAGGCGGATGACGAAAATGCGGCAGTACCCCATGCATCCACGTTGACCGAATCTGCAGATGAAATGTAACTAAAGGAAAATTTTGAATGATTGAAATTCAATGCACTCAATGCAAAACTTTTATAGCTCGTTATAAAGGGTCTGGTGATTTGGACTTGTTGTTTTTGGACAGTGTTATTAAACCCAACTCACTTGCAGAATTGAAATCTTCCACCAAGGCCGATCTGCCTTTATTGATTTGTCATGAATGTGGAGGCAAACTGGGTAAACCAGCCATAGATAAAAAGGGACGCCTTGCCTATAAAATGGTAAAAGGTTCGTTTCGCAGGAAAGGTGTCATCAAAGCGATGACCCCAAGTCCACACACAAGCTGGCGTTAGCCACTCGGCGTGGGGCCGATAGGTCAAACCTGAAAAGCTGACCGGATCCTTTAAGCCTTTCACCTTAGTTAAATATATTTAAAAAATAAAAAATGAGTAAAACCACGAAAATTGTTTTAACTATCACCGCTGTACTCATGATCACCCTGTTTTTTCTGATGTGGAAAAGCCTGGGTGGCGGACCCACCATTGCTCCCCGATCTGCTCTTTAGCTTAGTTGAGCGTAATCCCAACAAAAATCTCAAAAATTAATTTTTGATATTCCCCAATTTTTCAATGGTTTTCAATTAGCTGTCCTGAATCCGCTTTGCAAAGCATAAAGCCTGTTTATAAAAATGCCGTAAAGCTATATATGGAAAGCGTCAACCACATTTGCGATTGCTTGAGCGGATTTACAGAAGCCGAGAAAATAAAGGCGGATGCCGTGGCCGGCGGAAGTTTTGAAAAAATCCTCGTTGAATTACAAATATTGAGAAACTCCTTTGGAGATAAAAACTCTTTCTCTCTGTCAGGCAATCAGGAAAAATCAACCCGCGCATCTGAAGTTCTGGATATCTTTTTTCTACAACAAAAAATTCAAAAAGAATCTGAACCTTTGGCATTTGACCCTGATGCCCCTCTCGATCTGGAGTCGTTAAGATGGGATCCCGGTGCAAAACGCGATGTACCCATTTTCCTCGAAAAACAATTTGAACTTTTTGGTTCCTCCCTGATCAGTAAATTTATTTAGCCACCTCTTAGTAAGAAATCTATACTTCTATTTCAGAAGCTGTCCAGGCCATGGGTTCATTGGCTCCACCTGCGAAACCCATTTTGCTGACCACGATAAGGCCAAAGGCTGTATGTTTATTAAACCAACTGATCACCTCAGGAAGAATAGCTTTTGGATCCATTCCCTGTTCGATAAGCTGATAAGCACGAAAAGCGGTCATTTTCATTGCGATGGCTTCTCCCTCCCCAGTGGCGGCGACGGCTCCTTCGGGGCCAGCAAAAAGTCCACAACCTATTAATGGAACATCGCCAACACGACCGGCTATGGCATCCTTAATGCCTCCCGTACTGAGTGCGGCGGCAAACTGATCGCCATCGCGAATAACACAACCCACAGTGTCTGTTGTGGAAAAGTCTTTTCCTGTATTTCCGATTTCATCTAAAGTCACCGTTTTGCATTCCTGATTGGTTGCAAACTCTGCGGCACCCGTTCCTGCAAGAACACGATACTCAGACTGGCTTACTATGCGAGCCACCTGGACTGGATTTCTAAAACCTTCCAACGCGGCAACCGCACCGAACCTGCCGGAACTTTCCATGCACGATGCATCCATTTGCACTGAGCCATCGCTGCGTCGATGAGATCCTATTCCTGCATTGAACCTGCCATCGTCTTCTAAAGTGGCGACCGAAGCGCAGGCTGCATCCAAAATAGGCTCACCGGTTTGCAGTCCCATCATACCCATTTGGCCTGCTATGGCAGTGCCATCGGCATGTGCGGGATTGGACCCCGCTCCACCATGAGTTAAAACTACGATCTTTTTTTTGTCTGTCATATTCAATTCTATAAATAGGGAGCAATAGTGCTATTATAAATGAGGTATCCCAAAGACCAATCAAAAAACACGAGCAACTTATGGTTAAGTTTTGTCTACAATGTAAAAATGCATTCTGGGGAGGGCAATATTGCCCGAAATGCGAAGGGGAAATTGAGTTGCTCGATGCCGCCTTACCCGAAAATAAAAAATATCTACCGGAACTAAATATTGATGTGCGTCCTAAATATTATGCGCGCAGCTCAATGCTGCTTTCCTGCTTTGGATTCGTCATGGCACTTCCACTGGGCGCGTTCATTTTTCTCCGCGGAATTTCCACCAGCGACAACTTAATGCTATGGTCTTCGATTGGGTTTGGCACCGTTGTATTAGTTTCCTGGGGCTGTTGGTACCTCGCCCACCGGCTCTTCGACAAACAAATGGAAGATGTCGAAACGGAAAATAAAGAACCCCAGCTCGACTAGTGGCATAACCGCCACTGGTAATAGGCCTATTCCTACAAAAACCAGAAGAGATTTTTAAGCCTTTTACGATGGGCTCTCAAATATTACATCCCTCGTTAGAAGGCTAAGCCGTCATTGCGCCAATTCCCGAAAAGCTAAACTTTGTCTTTGGGCTTTTTACTATAGTTCTTTATCCTTGGCGCCAGCGCAACTAACCTGAAGAATAAATTTTTCCCGGGTTTGTTTATTTCTTAGTTCATGTTCTTCAACAATAGGTAATGTAGGCGCGTGTAGTAATAGCGTCTGCGCAAACAACCCCGCTGTTTCTTCAGTTGACGCTTCTCCTTTTTCATTATTAACGGGAATACCTTTTTTTCCGCAAGAAGGGGAACGGCTTTTTATAATAAATCCGCACAGACCTTGTTCTAAAAGTTGTAAAATTTTTTCTTCACTGAACGAAATCATCTCCCGGGTCCAATCCTTACCTGTCTCTACTCCCTTCAATTTTGGTGAATTTTTATTGCCCATGAGCTGAACCGGTTCCCTGGGCGCACCCATCCCCACTTCCACCTCAGGGCAAACGGGAACATATTCGAAAAATTTGTTCAAATCGTCTAGTAAGACAGAGTCCCGTTTATCTTTGCCGTCCCAACGCACCTTTTCCCCGAGCAAACAACTGCTCACTCCCACTTTTAGCCTGGACGCCATGGAGACACTCCTCCAGAAAAATAAAGTTTTTCGGAAACTTTTGTCATAGGAAATAATTGAAAGAATGAGGGTTTTTCAACACATTTTCCTTTACATTAACATTTTAATCAATAGAATAACCGGCTTAACCCAAATTTTCATATTAATAGAAGGTAATACAAATTGCAGGAAACTTCCCGAATTTTTTTAGGGACAATCTCCGAATTGTGGCGTTACCCCGTAAAAACAATGCAAGGGGAAATGCTAAATTCTGCCATCATCAGTAAAAAAGGTTTGGTTGGGGATCGCTCTTTTGCATTGGTAGAAAAAAGCACAGGAAGAATAATCAGTGCAAAAAACCCTAGAAAATGGAAAGAGGTTTTTAATTTTTCTACTAAAACTTTGGTCTCAAATGAAAACAATGACCTGCTTCCAAAAGTTTCTATCGAATTTGCTGATGGAGAAACTGTCTTAACCGATGATGAAAATGTCAATGAAATCCTTTCCAATAAGATTGGACATTCAGTAAGTTTAGTTTCAGAAGTTCCGAAAAATGCAATGGTTGAAAAACTATCTCTTGAAGATGATGAAACTGAAGATAGCGTCAGCCCCGTTCCTTTGCAAAAATTATCTCCTTTCAAATTTTTTGATGGTGGTCCACTACACCTCCTGACCACCGACAGTCTCAATAAACTTAAATCAATTTATAGAGATGGAGATTTTGAACCAAAACGGTTCCGGCCAAACATTGTGATAGATTCTGCTGATACAGGCTTTGATTCTAAACCCATTTTAAGCCTGGAACAGGACTGCATGTTACAAATTGGGGATACGGTAAAGTTAAATTTTTCGAAGCCAACTGAAAGGTGCATCATAACTACTTTGGCACAAGCTGGGCTTCCGAAAGACAATAAGATATTAAAGACCATTGATCGTGCTAATGGAGGAAATTTAGGTTTTTACACTCAAACCTTAGAACCGGGTAATGTGCGAGTGGGCGATTCCATATGGATGATTGGCTCTCGACATCCAGGGTTTGCATTGGATACTTCCCCTCACGAAGGGGATCTGGCCAGTGTATAAAAATAGTTAAAATTGAAACCCGACTGTCTCTCAGTTTTCCCAGAAAGTGGAATTCAAGAACCCGCCCTGTGACCTATATCTTTTCTAAAGTGAATCCCCTGCCATTTAATTTTTTCCACAGCTTCATAAACCCTTGAAATGGCGGTGGCAGTATCTTCGCCTGTTGCGGTGACACCTAGAACACGACCCCCATTGGTCAACACCTCTCCCTCTTGTTCTTTGGTGCCCGCATGGAACACCTCTACCCCAGGAAGGGCGTTGGCATCTTTCAATCCAGATATTGGTTGGCCTTTTTCATAAGAGTCAGGATAGCCTTCTACAGCCATCACTACGCATACCGATGATTCGTTTTTCCACCCCAAAGGACATTGGTCCAAAGTCCCGTCAATACAAGCTTCAAATATTGGAATGATATCGCCATCCATTCGTACAAGGAGTGGCTGAGTTTCCGGATCGCCAAATCGGGCGTTGAACTCAAGAATCTGCGGACCTGTTTTAGTCAACATCAATCCGGCATAAAGAATTCCTTTATAGGGTCGGCCTTCCTGTTGCATGGCTCGAATCATGGGTAGCATAATTTTATCGCGAACCTTTTGTCGCATTACTTCCGTAAAGACCGGTGCTGGAGAATAGGCACCCATGCCACCTGTATTAGGGCCCTTGTCACCGTCATAAGCTGCTTTGTGGTCTTGTGCCGAATCCATCAACAAAACTGTTTGCCCATCACTGAAGGCCAAAACAGAAACTTCCTGTCCTTCCAGAAATTCTTCGACCACAATTTGATCCCCCGCCACACCAAAGGATTTCTTCCCCATTATCGAATCGACAGCTGCCAGAGCTTCATCTGCGGTTTGGCATAACAACACGCCCTTTCCTGCTGCTAAACCGTCTGCCTTGACAACTAAAGGACAATTTTTAATTTTGATATATTCTGCCGCGCTGTTGGCAGAGTTGAATGTTTTATATTCTGCGGTCGGCAATCCATACTTGCTCATAATGTCTTTTGAAAAAGACTTACTGCCTTCTAACTCTGCAGCACGTGCATTTGGTCCGAAAATGCGCAGACCTTTTTCCTCAAACTGGTCAACAATCCCCATTACAAGGGGTTGTTCAGGACCCACCACCGTCAGCCCAATTTCATTTTGTAGGGCAAAATCCAAAAGGCCTGTGATATCATCTGCTGCGATGGCAATGTTTTCAGCAATTTCTCCTGTCCCTGCATTTCCTGGCGCACAGAAGATTTTTTCGACTCTCGGGCTCTGCTTTATCTTCCATACCAGTGCATGTTCACGACCACCACCACCAATTACCAAAACCTGCATATTCTCTTCCTCGAATCCTTGTATTATTCCTTAGAGAATTTATATAAAATGCTTGCGTGTTGCAACTCTGTTTCCTAAAAAAATCTGAAATGTTAAAGCTTGATTCTATTTCCAAATCGTTTGGTGAAAAACCTGTTCTCCAAGATATTTCCCTGGAAATTGAAGAAGGAGAAAGGTTTTCCCTGTTAGGGCAAAGCGGTTGTGGAAAATCTACCCTTTTACGCCTGATTGCAGGATTTGAATCTCCCGATCAGGGAAAGATATGGATTGAGGGTAACGAGGTGAGCTCCCTTCCTGTCGAAAAAAGGCCCGTGGGATTGATATTTCAAAACTATGCCTTATTCCAGCATATGAATGTTTATGACAATATCGCCGTTGGACCGCGAGTGAGGAAACTTTCGGAATCTGAAATTTTAAAACAAATTGATGAGCTATTAGAAATCACCCATTTGAAGGATTTGAAAAACTCATACCCGCAAAATATTAGTGGTGGAGAAGCACAACGTGTTGCATTGGCGCGAGCCGTTATCAATCGACCCAAAATACTTTTATTGGATGAACCTCTTTCCGCCCTTGATCCCAGCCTGAGACAACACCTCCGCGAAGAGCTTGTAGAAATGCAAAAGACTTTGGGAATCACATTTTTATTTGTAACCCATGATCAGGAAGAAGCCATGAGCATGGCTACCAAGATGTGTATCATGGAAAAAGGTTCCATTAAACAAACCGGAACCCCTGCAGATTTATATGAAAAACCTGAATCTTCTTTCGTTGCCACCTTTCTGGGAGAAATCAACTGTCTTGTTGGAACGGTGGAACAAAGTACTGGAAATCTGACAACCCTATCGCTAGGAAAAAATGGAAAGATTCAATTTATATCTAGTACCAATGAATCTGTGGATAAACGATGTTATGTGCGACCCGAAAAAATATTTTTTGATTTAGGACAAGAGCAAAAGGAACCGGTAAACAGTCTTGAAGGAACTCTCGTCAGCATAGATTTTTTTGGAAGTTACACCCGGTATCAAATTCAGCTTGCAGATGGTACTTTTTTTAAACTTTCTCTTCACCACAGAAAAGTCAAACCACCACACTCGATTGGAGATTCGGTCCGTGTTCTCTTTGCAGTTTCCGATGTATTTCAAATCATTGAAAATTAATTTTTTTAAATTTTCTGTTTTTCTAATTACAGCTATCTGTGTTTCATCTCTTTTCATTGGCTGTGAAGGCAATGGTGAGCATGAAGACGATACCTATATCGTAGCAACAGATGCAACACTGGCACCTATGTCCTTCATGAGTGTGGGAAACGATATGATTGGATTCGAACCCGATTTAATTCGTGCCATAGCAGACAAAGCAGGAATCAATATTAACTTGGTCAATGTAGAATGGGCTGGGCTTTTTGGCGGTTTGATCACTAAAAAATTTGATATGGTTATCAGCTCTGTAACCGTCCTGGAAGAAAGAAAACAGCGAATGGACTTCAGCACCCCCTATCTGAAAAGCGGGCTGGCCCTCGTGGTCCGAAGAGATGAAAACAATATAGCTTCTTTTGAAGATGCTAAAAACAATAATGCGTTGGTCGGAGCGCAGGTTGGAACTACTTCCTATTATTTTCTGGAAAAAGAATCATCTATAAGAACCAAAGGATACCAAATGTACGGACATGCTATATCGGATCTGATAAATGGAAAAGTCGATGCTGTATTAGGGGAAAGTTCTGGAACATTGTTCTTAAAAAATAAGCCTCTGTTTCAAGAAATAAAAATGGTAGGAGAAATTCTATCCGATGAATTTTACGCAGTGGTATTGCGAAAAGATGAAAACAAACTTATGACTCAGATCAATTCCGCTCTCAAAATTTTGATTGCCGATGGAACAGTAGCTAAGCTCCATAAAAAATGGGATCTGGGTCAAGCCGCACAAGTCCCCTAATATTTATTTCTAACATATGGGGTATGGGAATCCATGATAAGAAAAATATCTAGTCCAGAAAAAATAAATTCTCAGACATGGGCCTGGAATATTGCTGTATTGGCTAGTATTTTATTTTTAATTTACTTACCCTCAAAAGAAGCTCTTTCCACAAGCGAACAGTCCGGCGGGTATCTGGAACTTTTGTCACTTTTGCCCGCAGGTATTTTTTATACCTTACTTGTTACTTTTCTGGGAAGCTCTGCTGCCATTATTGTGGGGTTACTGGTAGGTCTGGGAAAGCTTTCAAAGAATCCGGCCATTCGACTTCCCGTTTCATTTTACACCGAGATACTTCGGGGTGTTCCGCTACTGGTCCTTCTTTTCTATATCTATTATGCCTTGGGTGAGTTTATTCACATGCCAGCTTTGGTGGCAGCGGTAGCTGGATTCGGTTTCAGCTATGGGGCTTATATGGCCGATGTTTTTCGTTCAGGAATTGAAGCGGTACCAAAAGAGCAAGGAGAGGCGGCTCGCAGCCTGGGCATGAATGAAAAACAGGCATTGACTCAAATAATTCTTCCTCAGTCCATGCGAACCATCATCCCCGCTATTGGAAACCAGACATTGGGGATGTTGAAAGATACCAGCCTGGTATCTGTTCTGGCAATTTCTGATATTTTGCGTGTGGGAAATGAATATGCCACAAAACATTTTAATTTTTTTGAAACCTATACTTATGTCGCACTAACTTATCTGCTGCTTACTCTTTTACTTTCTCGAGTAGTCCACAAACTGGAATTTCGATATCGCATCGAAAATAGTTAGATTTTGATATCCATATAAAAACTTAAAATAGTTACTTCATTTCTTTCAATTCACATACATCATTTAAACTAACGACACGTACAGGACCTGGAAAATGAGACCACTGCTCTCGGGTTAATTGGTTGATTTCTTCCTCAATAGCATCCACTCCGTCTTTGTCGACAATTCCAGCATAAAAAAGTTTAGCTGCTGCCCAGCAGTCGGCATTCCCAACCCGGTCATAATGGTCGTAAATATCTTCAACTCCCCTTACCAAATGCCCCAGGGTATGATTCGCACAAACATGATTAATAGCAAAGGCCCTGGTATTTTTGGAAAGGTCTTTCAACTGCGCAGGGTTAACACGAATTTGAGGTGCCCCCAATGTGCTGATCCCTGCTTCAACCATCTGTCTTGCCGAAGCATCTGAAATTATTTGAACCCGCGAACTATGATAATCACTACAATAAAATTCTTCGATAGAATTCTGGGCTCCCGCCGGAGTAGAAAATGCTGCAAGGAAAATAACGATTAAAAAAGTTTTTTTCATAAGCCCTCCCTTAAAAATTAATTTAGGTTCTGAAAAGTCAACATTCCTGCGATAACACATTGATATATTTGAATTATTTTGTGCCTCCAAAAATGTATTACCTAAGGTAGAAATTGTCTTTTTGTTTTGATAGATTGTCAACTTATAAGATTCCCAATTCAACTATTTTATCTATTTTTACGAAAAAATTGAACTATCAAAATCGTGACTTTTTAAAATGAAAATATTATATTAAAAAAAGAATCTTAAATCAGGAGGGTTGAAATGAACGCGACAATGGATAACGAAAAAAATGTCGATATTGATGACTATTTTCTTCTGGCTGCAAGAAACTGGAATAGTCAAACAGAAGACTATACTGCCATCGGTGACTCCGCTACATCCGTAAAATATTTCGACAATTATCCAGATGCCGAGCTATCATTTCAAAATGGGGGCGTATCTGTTTTTCCTGAGTTAAAGGGAAAGGATATTAAACTCGACTTGATCCATGTTCGTTATGGTGTAAATCGATTGGTACTAAGCCGGATAGTTGTTTAAATTAATTTTCTTTTCTTTGGAAAATTTTAAATAAAAGAAAACAAACCTCTACCATAAAAATATCCTCGCCTACAGTAATATAGGTTAAAGGTCTGGCCCAAAATACTCCAAAACATCCGCAATTTGGCACCTCTATTCCTCTCAATAACGTAATAGTCGCCAATAGGGTAAAACCGACATGCAAACCTGTAGCCGCCAAAGCAGCCATTTTTAAATTCAATTTACGATACAAGTTTTCTGCTATTTTAAGTTCAATCACCACCATAGAAACCGCTACTGCAGGCTGCAAGAATATTGAAATTATTTTGTAGGTATCTATAACTTTTTTCAATACATCTTCGCTATGGGAAGCCTAAGAAAAAGAGTTTCTTCATTAGTATCATTTTACTGAAAAAACTAACAAAAATAATTTTTTCGGAATTTTTAATTTACAAGGAAGGTTTATGCGGACTGCTTATTTTCCAACTCTTCTACAAGGGATCTTATTCGCGCAGCACCTGGTTGCTTTGGATTTAGTCGGAGGGCTTCTTTTAAAAATCCTAGTGCCTTTGGAGCATCATTTTTAAATTGGTAGTAAATCATACCCAGGCTCAAATGAATTGAAGCCATTTCTGGTTTAATTTTTAAAGCCTTTTCATAATTTTCAATGGCAGCGGATATATTTTTAGTTTGCATTTGGATGTTGGCCATATTCATATACGGAAGGGCAAAGGAAGGATCAAGATTTCCTGAAATACGATACTCCTGCATGGCAAGATCTAATTGACCTTTCATCATCAAGGCATTTCCTAAACCAAAATGTGCCTTGGAATGGTTGGGTTGCATCTTTATGAATTTATTAAAATTTTCAATTGCTTCATCAAACCCGCTCAACTCCATAGACAAATAAGCAAGATTATAAAATGCCTGTTCAAAATATGGATTAAACTGAATTGCCTTTCTGTATGATTCTGCCGCTTCCTGCTTCTTGCCAACTAAATGGTAGGCCCGGGCAATATTATAATGCGCAGGACTATAGTCAGGTTTTTGATTTATAGCTTTTTGAAAATTCGATATTGCTTCTACATATTTTCTTTGTTTACCATAGACGTTTCCCAGATTATTTAATCCGAAAAAATAATTTGGGTTTATTTTTAAAGCCCTTTTAAATTCTTCAACCGCCTGATCATAATCCCCCAACTTGTCATGTGCTTCACCCAGGTTGTTGTATGGCCTTACAAGGCCGGGAGATTTGTGTTTTGCATCTTCCCATAATGTTGTCTCATCTTTCCAAATTTTATTTCTATTCATTGCTAACAGAGAGAACAAAATCAAAACTGTAAGCATTCCAATTTGCATAGGGACAACAGTATAATTTTTTGGGTTTAAATTTCGGTAAGTTTTAATTACCCAACTAAAAGCACAAGTTGACAGCAAGGCAAACCCCACAAGTGGTAAATAGGTCCGGTGCTCCATCACCGGATCTAAAAGGGGAATGAAACTTGATGTTGGTAAAAGGGTTAGGAAAATCCAAGCCATTCCAAATCCGAAACATCGCTTTTCAATATCCCATCGCCCTTTTGTTTTGATTCCAATTGATATTCGAACCCAAATGGCTATTAATAGGCCTAATGAAAATATACCTAACCAATTTTTCGGATTTAACCAATCACTGAGAATCGGAAAGTTGATATCCAAATTTAAATTGAATGGGAATAATAATTTTCTGAAGTATTCAAATGGAACAACAGAGGTTTGAGTTAAAAACCAGGTGGAAGATGAAATTTCTGCTGAAGATGCGGATAAAAATCCGCCCCCAAAGAATTGTTTATATCCCACACCTGCCAATAGCGGGATGAACAATAGTGAAATCCATTTTAAATTTTCTGACACCCATTTCCGAGGACCCGCTCTCCAAATAAAGTAATAATGAAAAATAAATAAGGCCGCTGGTAAGGTCACTATAATTTCTTTTGAAAATCCTCCCAAAAGGAAAAACAGAGTAGCTCCCAAAAAATATGAGCGTCCTGATTTTTTCTCCTGTGTTCGGTTGGTAAAACCCTTAAAAACTAATATCGAAGTAGCGAGATAGAAAATTGTCGCCAGAATTGATGAGCGACTTGATATATAAGTTACTGATTGGGTACTGAGAGGATGAAGGGCGAAGATTAATGCAGTAAAATATGGCCATGAAAAAAAGGGTTTGCTATTTTTAATTGAAAGATCTTTCAAATAAAATAAAATTTGTTGGACGAATTTGTAAACCAGAAGGGTGGCTATAATATGGAAGCAAATATTAAAAACATGGTAGCTCCACACTTCAAATTCGCTGATCGAATAATTTAAATTAAAAGAGAGGATTACCAGGGGACGCTGGAAAAAACTGAAGATAAACTGGGGTATTTTATCCCAGCCTCGGATCCAGGGTTTTTCCAGTATGGAAGGGATATCATCAAAATGGAAAGAATTTAAAATTGTATTTCCATAAACCAATACAATTAATAGTGTCAAAAAAATTTTAGGAAAAATTGAGTTCATAAATATATATTTCAAATCCTGCTGTTGGGATTGTTGTCATTTAAAATTTTTATAAAAATATCTTCAATTTGATCCGTTACCTTTTCCCAAGAGTAGTTTCTTTCAGCGGTTTCCCTACATTTTGATTTTAGTTGGAAATAATATTCAGGAGTGGCAAGAAAATGTTCAATCCCTTTTGCCAGGGCTTCGGGTGAAGTCCCTTGAAAGATGAGCCCTGGATCGACCATAGCCAATAATTCCTTCGTCGCGCCAACAGGGGTTCCCATAACCGGTAAGCCACTTGCAAAAGATTCCGCTGTAACCAGTCCAAAGCCCTCAATGGCTGTTGTCGGTAAAACAAATAAATCAGAAGCTCTGAAATAAAGAGGTAGAATTTCGCGAGGAACGAGACCCGATAGTCTCACCGTATCTGAAAGATTTTTTTCTGATATCAATTTTTCCAACCGTTGCTGCAAACTTCCTTTTCCTACAATGTTAAGTTGAAAAACTTTTTCAGGGTGTTTATTTTTAAGAATTTCAACAGCCAATACAAGATTCTCCAAACCCATTCTTTCTTCTAACCTTCGCACTGTCAGTATTAACGGCACATTCTTTTCCAGGTTTAGCCTTTCACAAATTTCACCTCGATTTTCTTCCGGCTCCAGGGGATGAAACTCTTTTAAGTCGACGCCTCCAGGGATTATTGGCAGATGCGGTTTTGACAAAGAGTAATACTCCCTAAAACGGCCTTTTGAATATTCGCTGAGGAAAAGTATGGTGCCAGAGAATTTGTAACATATCCATTCCATGATTCGAATCAATTCCAGGCGAAATTTCAATCCAAAAGGTACTCGAGCCATGCCAACAGCGTTGATCCTTTCTTCATCGAACCATGAACTGTGAAAATGATATACTTTTGGAACGTTCCATAATTTTGGTAGCAAAAGGGTAATAAATCCTATTAGCGGATTATGAATGTGAATGAGGTGGATAGGTTCTTGCCTTAATATAGTTTTTATCTTTTTTCTGACCGCGTTCCATAACGATAAAAAGCTCTTACTTTCCTGAAGGGAAACACGCTGGTATTGAATTCCATCAATCGATTCCTGTGACAGTTGATTTTTTGAGGATTTACAAGTTATCTGGTAAACCTTATGTCCTCTTTCCACCAGCCGTCTATTTACTTCATAAGTCAAACCCCAGGCGCCACCAACTTCATCCGGGTAACAATGATATTGAAGAGAAAGAATTGTGAGTTTTTTTGGTGGTTTGTTCATAATCTTGAAATATTTTAAAACAGGATCCGTTTCAGGATGGAAATTCACCTATAATTGGTGATTACTCGGGCTAGATTTTAACAGAGGCTGGGTTTGGGTATCCATTGAAACATTATCATTAATACTATATATTAGAAGTAGAGTAATCTCCCAATAAGTATGGGGGGCGATCCGGTTTCGACGGGAGAGCTGAAGCAAAGGTTGCATGTACGGGATGCCGTTGGCCCGTTAAAAAACGGCTTTTACATAATCGCCAACGATTATGATGTAGCTGTAGCCGCTTAATTTAATCGGTTACCGTCCGCCGTTTCCATGTTCGCGGGAAGTGGATCGGACGTCATTCAGCGAACTGGTTCCGTTTATATGTTCCGGATAAATGGGATGAGATTTTTAGGAGCTGGTTTTGACTTAATCCTGCTTCTGGGAGTTGGTCGAGACGAGATTCAAATCAGAAGATAAGCATGTAGACGCCTTTGACTAAAACCTTTCGGACGGGGGTTCGATTCCCCCCGCCTCCACCACTTATTACCCCAAAAACAAGACCCAGTTATTTTACTTTGAGTAGTATGAGTTGTTCGAATCAAGACTCATCTGATCACAATGGAAAGTGCCCGCCCGGTACGGGCGGGATTTGGTAAGCGCTACATATTTACTTTTCTTTCCTGAATCTCTGCTCTTCTCACTTTTGCCAGTTTTGCCAGTTCACCCAACGCTTTTCTTGCACGAGCAGCTGCGGCCTTAATGTTTTTTGTTTCAAAACTTTCATTTTCCGCAAGATAATTTTCGTAAGCAGAAACAATTTCGTCATGTGTCATCCTGTACTCCTTTACAAGGTTTATTAGTTTTCTGGATAAAGAATTACCACATTATCCAAGGCAAGATCAACTTAATACTAAAAATAAAAATTTGGGAAATTTTTTTATAAGAGGAAAATCTTATTCAAAGAGGGTTTTAGTCCAAACGGCTAAATTTTCCCAAGCAGAGAGTCCCTTGAAATTCTTTATCCATATTTGGAATAGAAACCAAGTCTTCAGACAAATTCCACAATCCATATGAATCGATTGTACCAGGAAGGGATCCCATTTCGGACCAGAGAGGTGAGTATTTTTTTACCTTAAATCTGACATCAAGATTAAATGTTGCACGTTTGCCTACTCGGTTTGTTCCAACCATAGCCAAACAATCATTATCAATTTCCATAATTGTACTCAGGGGTTTTCCCATTAGTTCCTCAGGCTCAAACCCAATTGTACGTGCGGATGAGTTGATAAAAGAGATGTTTTTTGCGGGGTCTAATGAAAAACAATTTCAGAAACTGTTTCAACAATCCTTTTATATTGTTTTTCGGTCTCCACCAATAAATACTCGGCTTGATTGGCTCTCAATTCAAGGTCATGAACTCTTATAGCATTGTGAATGCATTGCGATAAAAGTTCCGGGGATAGTTTTTCTTTAGGAATATAATCAAGCGCCCCGGTTTTGAAAGCTTGGGCAGCAATCATTTCATCGCCCTTCCCCGTAACAAAGATAATTGGAGTATTGGTTCCTCCGAAGTGCAGTATTTCCTGTAATAGATTGATTCCAGTAGCATCGGGCATCTGATAATCCAAAAGAGCGCAATCAAATACTTTTTTATTAAGCTCCTCAACTCCTTCAGCGCAATTAATAGCTTCAGTAATTTCTACTTCTAAACCGGCCCGCACCATCATTCTAGTCACAATCTTGCGAAAAGATCTATCGTCATCAATAATCAGTATTTTAAGTGGCTTATCCACCGGTTCCCTTCCTTTACTTTGGATGCTTTCGGTATTTGTCTGAACCAGAAAAAATGAAAGATTCTGCTCATAAATCAAGAGAATTTAACCTATATTATCAATAATAATGGTTAAATAGAGTCACGACTTTGCAAATTTTTTGGTTCTGAAAATCAATAAAAGTAATATAATAAGTCCTTTATCTATTTGCTTTTATTTTGATTACATCAAAAAACTGGGGCTTATTATATGACTGAAATTGGTAGGCGTTTTTCTCTGGATAAAGTCCATGTTGATCCAAGTCTAAAAAACAAGATTTTTTCAGCAGATGGCGACGAGCATATAGGTGATTGGAATGGAGAATGTATCGATGAACTCGTAAAAGAAATTGACCGCATCGAAGAAAGAACCGATCCAAATTATTCAAGTCTACCCCATAGAGGAAACATTCCTGAAGATTTAAGGTTACAAGTCGAAAAAGATTTTCCTATATGGACATGCGACATAAAAGGACGATGTCTGACTGGAGATGCAGGAGATGGAATAAATACAATCGATGAAATCCGAGAATTTTATAATAAGAAATATGGAAGCATTGAAAAATTTAAGGAAAAATTGCGATTAGACCGTGAAAAGTTTGTCAAAGAAATTAAAGAGCAATCGGAGCAATAAACTCCCCAATCGAATAACCAAATATGAATAGCTCGGATAAATTATTTAATATCGTAATCGCTGAAGATGATGAGGATGATTATACCCTTATTTCTGATGCCCTTAAATTGACACAAAACAAATGTCAAATAGATTGGGTGAAAGATGGTGAAGAGCTTATGGATTTCCTAAATTCTACAATTGAACCTGGGAATATTAACAAAGAAAAACCCGACATAATATTTCTTGACCTGAATATGCCAAAAAAGGATGGACGAGAAGTCCTCCAGGAAATAAAGTCTCATCCAAAATTAAAATATATTCCAGTAATAATTCTTACAACCTCACAAGCTAAAGTAGATATTCAAATGACTTATAATCTTGGTGCCAACTCCTTTATACAGAAGCCCTTTAAATATGCTGACTTCCATACCATGATGGAAAATTGTTTTAATTACTGGATACACACCGTAAAGCTTCCATAATAATAGTTATAAAATGGAAAAAAAAAATTTAAAAATTCTCCTTATCGAAGATGATGAAGACGATGCTTTTTATATAAAAGATATTTTAAATGAAGGCTTAAGCGATTCCCCCCCACATATTGATCACTTCTCTTCCATCGAAAAAGACCTCAAGGAAATAAATCCTTTCTTTTATGACTTAGCCCTGTTTGATTATCGGCTTGGTAAAGTGAATGGAATAGAACTGGTTCGTAATTTTCGAGAACAAAACTGCAGTATCCCCATAATACTATTTACCGGTCAAGGCGATCAGGAAGTTGCCGTTGAGGCCATGAAAGCAGGTGCAACGGATTATTTGACCAAGGGAAAACTATCAATTGAATCAGTTACTAAATCTATTCAATATGTATTGGGGTTGCACAAAGAAGCCACATTAAGAATTCAGGCAGAAGAAGAACTCAAGAAATCTCACACCAACCTTACAAAAGCTCACAAAGAACTACAAGCTTCCATTATAAAACTAGAAACAGCTCAAAAACAGATAATCCGAACAGAAAAACTTGCAGGAATTGGGCGTTTGGTTGCTGGTGTTTGCCACGAAATTTTAAATCCACTCAACATCATCTCAGGGCACACGCAATCACTTTTAATGGAGCGTAATTCTGATACACCGCTGAAGACAGATTTATTTTCCATTATGGAAGAAATTAATCGCATAACCAAGATTATAACCGGCCTGCTGACGTTCTCACGTAAAGGGAACATGGAGCTTAAAGAGACAAATATTGTGAATGAATTAGAGGCTACTTTGGTTCTTGTGGAAAAGGATATGCGGCTCGGAGGAGTTGAAATTAATCGAGAATTCAAATCAACACCTATAATGGTAATGATCGATACAGATGGAATTCGTCAAGTGTTTCTTAACATAATAAATAATGCCAAACATGCTATTAAAGATGGAGGAATCCTGACCGTTTCCACAGAGATATCAAATAGTGAATCAGACTTGCAGCCTAGGCCCTCCGGTGAAACAGCTGATAGTAATCCCAAAAAGTTTTTGCGCATTAAATTTACGGATACGGGTGCGGGGATTGAAAAAAATGATCTTGAAAAAATTTTTGAACCTTTTTTTACAACTAAACCTGAAGGAAAAGGAACGGGGCTGGGATTATCTATTTCTTATTCGATTATTGAAAGGCATGGTGGAAACCTGGAAATAGAAAGTAGCGTGGGTGTGGGGACTTCCGTTATAATCAGTTTTCCCCTTAAAACATAATAAGGCTCATCAAAACCTGCAATTTTATTCTGGTAATTAATTTGGAAATTGAATAACTATCGGAGAAAATCCAGCAAGGTAGGTTGTAATATTTGTGCTGTAGAACTTAAAGTAGCCTGCAAAGCGAATTCCAGGTTTGCTAAATCTGAAGCACTCTTTACAACATCTGCCTCTTCAATTTTTGCAAGTTGCTCAGACCGGTCTACAAAATCTTGCTCATGAACAAAACCAGAACTATCTACACGTGACAAAGATGCTCCGATTATCGCCCTGGAATTATTTATGGATGCCAAACTAGAATCAAGAGTGTCCAAAGATGCTAATATTGCAAACGTATCATCCTTTTGAAACGCATCCCTGAGTTTATATAAGGTTGTAAAAATATTTCTTCCACCCCCTAATCCCAGGTTTTCTGCTGTTTCATCGGTTCCTACATTTCTTACAACGGCTACTGTTGTGGAGCTATTTGATGAAATTTGTAAAGAATTTCCGGCGCTATTTATTGAAGCCGTCACATTCAAACCGGCATTATTTATTGTATTTAATACATCGCCTATAGTAGTGGCTGAGCTTAGGGTAACAGTACCCGATGCTGAGCCATTGACGATATTGATATCATTTAAAGTTAAACCATTGCCACCTTCCAGGTTTGAAATAAGGGTCGAGGTTGTTAAAACTGGATTCAAATCAGAGCCTGTTAAAGTTCCATCCCTTCTTCCTAAAATCCCTAAATCCGCAGCGGTACTGCCTCCAGACACCTCTGAAACTGTTAAAGCTTGAGTTATTGTTGAGTTATTATCCGTAAGCTGCAATCCAGTGCCATTTGAATTTATAGATGCTGTTACGTTCACAGACGCACTATTGATTCTCGAAATTAAATTTGAAATGGTATCTGCAGAATTAACTGCAATAGTTGAGGTATTCCCTGCTCTGTCGGAAATGGATATTGAACCTGCTGTTATTCCAATTCCCCCATTCAAAGAAGATAGAGTTGTGCTCGAAGTTATTTGTGGATTGAGGTCCGTTGCCAAAACTTGCGAACCTGGGATACTAAAATCAACACTTATTTTATCTGCGATTCCAACCTTAAAACTTTCAGAATTACCCAAATAAACAGCACCGGAAGCTTCTGAACTAAAAGGTTGTATCCTGAAATTTGTTCCAGAAAAAATAAACTGATTTTTTACTTTTGTATTGGCTGTCTCAAATACCTGAGAAATAATCTGGTCTAATTCTGATGCGGCAAAACTACGTGTTTCAGCGGTAGATGCTCCCCCTAATTCACTAACGGTCAATTCCTTTGCCCGGATCAGGTTCAAGTTTACTGACTGAAGAGATGTATCTCCCGCTTGGATAAAAATACGATTGTTATCGATATTTCGAATGAATTGATTTGCCTGATTAACTCCTGTCCTTAAAAGGAGGGCATCTCGCATTCCCGCAGGGTCATCTGATGGACGGTTTATCCGCTTGCCAGTTGCTATTTCCTGTTGGGCCTTAAATAAATTTTCCGTTATTCGGAAAATATTCTGGATAGAATTTGCTTGTTGTGCCTGACTAGTAACACGAGTGACCATATCTGTTTTTCCCTGGTACTAAATAGTAAATAGAATATTAAACTGTCTGCCCAACCGTATCAAGAAGCTCATCAATGATTGTGATCATACGTGCCGCAGCATTAAATGCATGTTGAAACTTGATCATATTTACAAACTCTTCATCTATCGATACCCCGGAAATACTTTGCCGGCGATTATTTAACTGCAAGAGGATCCCCTCCTGTTGTGATAAGGTTGCTTCTGTAGAAAAAGCCTGAATCCCCAGGTTACTCACTATTGAACTGTAGAACTCATCGAAAGTGAAAGCACCTGACCCTCCAGATATGTGAGTAATACCATCGAATGTCAGTTTGGATTGTAACTCTATTAAATTGAGAGCATTTCCACCATCTGCTCCTGAATTCAGACCTGCAGAAATTTTATTGGCGTTGGATGAAACCTCGCTTGAAACAGAAAAAGTCTGAGCCGCATCTTCGGAAATCGAAATTTTAAATTTATCTCCTACCGCTGGCGAACCGGTAATCGTTACCGCAAACCCCCCTGCAATATTAAACGTAGAACCCGCGGTAAAATTAAAAGTTCCTTCGCTCACACCCGTTGTGAGATTATCCAAAGTGAATGAATTCGAACCTGTAAAGGTAATCTCAAATTTATCGTTGGAAATGGCAGATGGGTTGCCATTTGTAGCTGTTAAGCTTGCTGAACCGGTATTATTGGTATTGGTTATTGCTGTGACAGAAGGAGCTTCAAAAAAATTATTTCCTGTAGTGCCGTCTACACCAAAACCCTGTTGGTGGATATTGTTAAACTCCTGAATAAAACTTGCGGCGAGACGGTCCAGTTTGTCTTTTATATTAACCACCTCAACATCGCGCATATCTAGGCGACCTTTAAGGGAACCTCCCTTCAATAAAGAAGAAATATTTACTGTGTTACCATTTATATCCACAATAGTAACATCCCGGAATCCTTTGTTATTTCCATTTCCCGTGGAACTGACATCAAATGAAGTTTCTGCATTTACTATCTGAGTTCCATCGCTCAATGTCAAACTGAGCTGCCCATTCATCTGGTCTACAACGGTCAGATCTATTATCTCTCCTAGTTCCTTGACCCTTAAATCCCTTTTGTCTTTTAAGTCATTGGCGCTAAATGCTCCTGCTTCACTGGCATGGATAGCCGAGTTTAATTTCGCAATCTCGGTGGTTAGACTATTAATCCTTGCTACATCTACAGGAATTGCAGAATCCAAATTTCTCTGAATTGTCAAAAGCGACTCGCCCAAGTCTGTAAAGGTAGAAGCAAGGCTTTGTGCCTGAGCAAGAACATTGGATCTCTCAGGCAGTCCGGAAGGATTTGATGAGAGATCCTGAAGGCTTGAAAAGAAATTTCCCAAGCTTTGATTCAGGCTTAGTCCGTTTGATTCACTGAAAAGAATTTCAAGCTGGTCAAAGACATCTTTGCGAACACCAAACTCACCTAACGCTCCCACCTCACCCATGATTTGAGAAAATAAAAACTTATCATGAGCCCTTTCTATACCACCGAGTTGGACACCTGTTCCGAGGGGACCATTTTCGGTAGTTCTCGGTTCCAATGCTTCAAAGTTGATGTCCTGGCGAGAGTAACCTTCTGTCTGAACATTGGCAATATTATTACCGGTTACTTCGATTGCCAGTTGCTGCGCCAACAAGCTGACTTTTGCCGTATTTAATACCCCTAAGAGTCCCATGAGCTTAAACTTTTTTCATTTTTTGGTTATTATCAAACATCCACACTGACCATCCTGCTTTGAAATTTACTTTCTGTAACTTGTCCATTGGCTTCATAAGGAGAGTTAGCTTTCTCACCCTCAGAGTGAATAAAGGCGAGTGACTTTTTCAAAGAAAGCGCAGAATGATCCATCAGAGCTTTTATTTTTGCACTTAAAATATTTATTTTTTGAATTTTTGAAAGTAACATTTTCCTGCACTTTGATAAATTGGTGCGATAAGGATTATCTTTAAACTGGATTAATTTTTTTAAGGTTAATCCAGATGGGTTCACATTTAAGTTTCCTGCAATTTTTTTCATTAAACTTGATCGGCTGTTTTCCAAAGCCTGCATTTCCATTACATGATTGTCTTTTTTAGCAATTACTACCTGTAACTCATCATAGGAATATTGGGTCACACATTTCCATTCTTCATTCAACAATTGGATAAACTTTTCGTATAAGCCGATTTTTTGTTCCAATAAATCCTGAAGGTTTTTATATAACTTTCTCATATATTACTCCTTCAATTTAATTCCGACATTTTTCAAGTCCGGTAATTTTATTTGTGATGTTTTTGGATCAGGCAACTTTATCCCTGAATCAACCGGATCCATTTTTATTGCCGTATAAGTTGATTGAATGGATTGGCCACGACGCACACGATTGATATTACTAAGATCGTTATAAATCATTTCTCCCATACCCATACCTTTGTTTTTCGCCATTTCTTTGGACATTTCTTCATCCATCATTGACTGATACATATCCGATGCAAAACTATCCAATAACCCAGATTTCGGTACTGTTTTTCGCATGGCTGATAATAGTTTGTTCAAAAATACAGATTCAAAATCCCTGGAAACTTTTTCAACGTCTTTTTCAGAATTCGTTTTTCCAAAAGAAGATTCATTTCGCAAGCGCTCTAAATTTTTTTCGGACATTTGCGAAAACAAGTTTTTTTGTATCTGAGCCGGTTGAATGAGTCCCATTATTAAACCTCAACTAATAATTATTAATTTGCAAACACCATACCAAATCACTTCAGTAGCCTTAAAAATTCAAGGCGCCCCATAAACCATTATAATAAAAGGGGTTTTTCTTCAACTGAAATGACTGTGATGAAATAAACAGACTGGATATAACTACGGAAAGGAAAAATTTTCCCTTTTTCCTCATTGGACTAGATAAGCTCAAGGTGGGCATGAAGAGCACCAGAAGATTTAATCGCCTGTAAAATGGCAATCAAATCTCTTGGGGTTACCCCAATGGAATTAAGCCCTTGAACCACATCCCCCAGGGATACGCTTGTTGGAATGACCAAAAGTTTATCCTCACCTTCGCCAACAGAAATTCGAGTTCTGGGAATAACAACCGTTTCCGCATTTTCTGGTGCAAGAGAGGGAGGCTGAGCAACCACCGGTTCTTCTTTTATTTGAACGAACAACGCCCCATGAGCAACTGCAACAGAAGAAATTTTGACATTCTCACCCATAACTACGGTACCCGTGCGTTCATCGATGATTACTCTTGCTTCGGAATCAGGAACTACTTCAATGGTTTCAATTTTTGTAACCAGGTCAGAGGCATTATTCTTGAAAAATTCTGGAATTTTTACACGAACCGTCCGACCATCTACCATGAAGGCAACTTGATCCTTCATATCATCATTTATAGCTTTTGTGATTCTGCTGGCTGTCGTAAAATCGGTTTTTTTCAACGCAAGAATGATTTCATTCTTAATGTTAAAATTGGATTTTATTTCTTTCTCGACCAATGCCCCATTGGAAATTCGACCTACGGTCAAATGATTTTTCTGAACACCACGCGCGGCACCTTGCACACTAAAACCACCTATCGAAATAGGGCCTTGAGCAACAGCATAGGTATTGTTATCCGGGCCTTTTAGCGGAGTCATTAATAGCGTTCCCCCCTGTAGACTTTTAGCATCACCCAAAGAAGATACCGTAACATCGATAGAATCGCCGTGTTTCGCAAAAGCAGGAAGGTCCGCCGTTACAATAACGGTAGCAATGTTCTTAAATTGCAACTGACCAACTCTTCCGCTAGGAATTGTGACACCCAGCTTTTTCAACATACTGGCAATCGCCTGAATGGAGAAAAATACATTTACGGCGCTATCACCAGTTTTTGTCAAACCAATCACCAGCCCAAAACCGATAAGTTGATTTGATCGGACCCCCTTGATGCCAGACAGATCTTTAATTCGTGCCGCTTCGGCGGAACCAGAAAGAAATAATATTAAAGCCAGCCCTGCACAGAATTTCATAGCAATTTTATTTTTGAACATATTTTCCCCAATTATTTTTATTACGATGAAATCAATGTCAGGACAACAGATCCCACATCTCCATTATCCGTATCGGTAATAGATATGGTTAAAGTTTGATTCCCCTCAGCAGCTGAGGGTTTAGTAAAGGTGACCACCACTGTGGTCGCAGTGGTAACAAGTGTTGGTATCGTAAAAGTACTTGATGAATTATTATTAGCAATAGATGCTACCAGGCCCACACCTGAGCCCGTTACGGTGTAAGTTACCGATCCGGCAACACTTTGAGTCGATGATCCAGGAGATACGCCTAGTGGATTTGGCAGCACTTGAATTGTTGCTGTATCAGAATCTCCCACCGCATCTACAACGGTAACGGTAGATGTTCCTGCTACCTGGGGTGCCGCTTGATTTGAAGTGAAAACACCCGTACCCGCATCAATCGCTCCAATTTGAGTGTTAGAAATGCTCCAAGACAATGGAAGGGTTCCACCAAATGCAGCAAAGGTTAAAGTTCCCCCTTTATTAATTTGTGGGCTTGATGGATTAATCACAATACTAGAATTCGAAGGACCAAAGGGGTTGCCTTCTTCTAAAGCACCCTCGCAGGCCACAATAAATCCAATCGCCACTAGAAAACAAAGAAACCACTCCTTCCTTATTTTTCTATTTTCGCTTAAAATTTTATTAAAATAGTTTTTCATTATATTTTAAATTTAAATTATAGGTACAGCTGTTGTTGCACTAACATTGTCAACGGTAGCCGTAACAAAAGCGATTCCTGTGACTAACCCGGAAGTAAGCGTAGTAACTGCCGTTCCTGAGGCATCCGTCGTCAACGTTGCTGCTGTAAGGGTCCCTAATGTGGTTGTCAGGGTCACTGTGGCGCCAACCGTTGGAATATTTTGGGTCGAAAAGACTTCCACTCGAATGGTTGCTTGACTTGCACCATCATTTTGAATTCCAGCTCCGCCAAATAATCCTTGAATGCCCAGTGTATTTCCCAAAGAACTTGGGCCCGTTAAATCTTCCACTGCTGCCTGGCAACCAATGAAAATTACAATGGCGGTTAATATTGAGAGAGAAAGTCCTTTAAGATGTTTTTTATAAATCATAATTTTTTAGAAAGGCCAAATCTTGCTGAATACTTTAGCCAACCAACCTTTTCTTTGTTCATCCGCAACCACACCTTCACCCGTATAACTTATCGCAGCATCCGCAATTAATGTTGAGGGGATTGTGTTATCAAAATTGATATCCTGGGGCCGGACAAGCCCTCGCAATACCATGATTTGCTCTTCATTGTTTACCGTTACCGACCTTCGACCTTCAATTCTCAGGTTTCCACTGGGCAAAATATCCGTAATAATTGCAGAAATTGTTGCCGTTAAAGTTCCATTGCGGGTTACTGTTCCTGTGCCCTGCATTGAGTTAGCGATGGTTGCATTTACCGATGGATCAAACTGGGTCCCCATATTTAAAAAATTCTGAATACCCAAGCTGGATGGCAAACCCAGAACGTTGGGTGCTTGCATATTCACCGAAGTATCTTTAGCAGTATTGGTCGTGGCCGATTGGGTTGAAGTAGCGTTTTCGTCTATGGTTACCGTGATGATGTCACCTACCTTTGCTGCCTTATCATCCCCAAACAAAAAATTGCCACGGGTATTCCCCGGCCAAAGTGCCCCTTCCTCAGGTTTCTGCGTTATTGGTTTTTCATATAAGTTTTTTGGAATTACTGTTGACCGGCTATCAACCGCCCGATGTGAAGTTGAACAGGCAGGTAAAAAACACATTAAGGATATAAAGACAATTCCAATAACTTTATTTTTTAAAACTCGAATTTCCATTAGAAGCTCACCTTAACTGTATTGGAATCTACAAGCCTGCCGTAAATAATCTTTTTGGACTCCATGTTTAAAACCCGGACCATGGCATCTGCATAACCATCTTCCTTTAAAATTCCCGGTGTGGTTATTGTCATTCCGCCCTTTTGTGCCGTAATTAAAATTTTATCCCCTCTATTCCCTAATGCGGGTCTCTTTATAAAATTTGGTATTAGGATTTCCCCAACGTACATGTTTCTTGTTGCTTCATATCCCAATGCATAATCAATATTTGTAATTGCATTTTTCGAAGGGCGTTCTGTTTGAATGGTTTCCACCCGAATCTCATCGTTTGACAAAATTTCCCCTCTCCTCACTGCGCGTATTGTTTTTATAACTTTTTGCGATACCAACACCTTGGTATTTAATCGAATTCTTTTTTGAAACTGATCATTAAGACGTATTTCCAAAATCATGGGAATTCTTCCTGCTCTTTGACTACTGCCCATTATTTTGTAAATTAATTCTTTTTTCCCAAGAGGTAGGGTAATATCCTTGCCCTGGTAATAAACATTGATTTCAAGTGATTCCTTGTCCCACGGCAATGCCTTTACCAAATGATCGATTGCACTTTTTTCAATTTCATCTGCCTTTAAAATCTGTGTCTCTGAGGCATTTACACTCATCCCAAAAGATGAAGACAAGAAGAGGCAAACCAATACAATAAGGGTGATTTGAAATTTGGTTTTATTAAATATCATTTGCTATTACCGTTTCATATTGTTTGAGATTTGGAGCATTTCATCTGCAGTTTGAACTGTTCTGGAATTAACCTCGTAAGCCCTTTGGGCTGCAATCAGGTTAACCATTTCTTCAACAACACTTACATTTGATAACTCCAGAAATCCTTGTTGTGTCGAACCAAGGTCAATAGCTTGAGGGTTACCAATTTGAGGTTGTCCCGATGCATCTGATTGCGTATACAAGTTGAACCCTATCGATTGCAAACCTGCTGGATTCTGGAACGATGCCAACTGAATATTGCCAAGAACTGTTGGTGCCGTCGATCCCGGTTGGGTTACAGCAACGCTACCTTGCGGGTCTATAGAAATTGATAAAGCATTATTAGGAATGGTAATAGCTGGCTGTAACGCCAAACCATCTGCAGTTACCATACGCCCGGTATTATCTAGTTTGAAAGAACCTGCCCGGGTGAAAGCCGTCGTACCGTCAGGTTGTGTAATTTGAAAAAATCCTTTTCCCTGGATCGCCAAGTCAAGAGGGTTCTGGGTTTGTGAAAAATCTCCCTGCAAAAAGACTTTTTGGATCGCCGCAGTTTTTGTCCCTAGACCTAATTGTGCGCCAGTAGGTACCTGCTGTCCGTTTGGTGATAGTGTTCCAACCAAACGCAAATTTTGATAGAGAAGATCCTGAAATTCTGGTCGACTTCTTTTAAAACCTACGGTATTTACGTTGGCCAGGTTATTAGCAATGACGCTGACGTTCGTGTCTTGCGCATTCATCCCCGTCGATGCTGTATATAAAGATCGAATCATTTTTTTATTACCTTTCGTCTTTTTTTTATTTTTTTATTAACCTACCCGACCTATCGTATTCACGGATTGATCATTCATGCTGTCAATGGATTGGATCATTTTTTGATAGGATTCGAAAATTCTTAAGGTCCCAATCATTTCGGTCATTTCTTCTACTGTGGATACATTGGAATTTTCCAGGAAACCCTGACGCGTCTTGGTGTCGATTGCTTCCAATTCGTTTTCAGGTGAACCTGAATGACGGTAAAGACCGTCCCCCATTTTTTCTAGAAATCTTTTGTTTTCAAAATTTACCAATTTAATATTGGTGATTGTGGTATTTGCCAGCCCATTCCCCACTGAAATACTTCCCCCACTATCAATCGAGATCTTACCTGGAGCATTTATAACTATTGGACCATCATTTAGATCCAGAACCTGATTCCCATTTTGGTTTACCAATTGCTTTGCAGTATTGAGGCGGAAGTTTCCGTTTCGGGTGTATCGAGGACCGTCGGAAGTTTGGACCTTAAAGAAACCTTCTCCATCCAAGGCCAAATCCAAGGGTCCTCCGGTTTTTTTCATTGGTCCAACCGAAAAATCCGTGTAGTAATCTGTTATTCCAACGTAGGAAACATTTTTATTTGATTTTTCAGTGGATAAGAGTGCATTTTTTGCCGCTTCATTTCCTGCATCCGGTGGAAACGGTGGCATCATTTCTTTAAAAACTAAACCATCACGCTTATAGCCTGTGTTATTTACATTGGCTAAATTTTGAGCGATCATTTCCATTTTTCTGGCCTGTTTCAAACCGGCCGACGCGGCAATGTATATACTTTCTTGCATTAATTAGCTTTCGATTAATTTATATTTTCTTTTTATTAAGCAAAAGCTGTACCAAATAATATTTTGATTTTTTTTCCATTTTTGATTTTTTGGTTAAGGCTTTAGCTGTATGGATTTATCCCACATTTGAGTTATTTTATTTTTTCTGGGTGATTTCTTTTTCGTCAAAAATTTGCGGAAGATTATTCCTCGAGAGTCAAAAATCCCTTATTTGTTTAAAGGGGAATTTTTGTGAAAAGTGTTAATTTTTCGAACTTAATAAATCTTTTTTGCGCATGCTATAATCCAATGATAAAGATTTTTTAAGAACCAACACTTAGCGAGGAAAAGATGGAAATTATTTCAATAGATGAATTACATGACAAAATTGAAAATTTAGGGGACAACGATTTGATCCTGGATGTTCGATCCTCTGGAGAGTTTGGGTCAGGTCATATAAAAGGAGCTCGAAATCAAGATCATGAATCCGTTACCGATATCGCTGAAGAATTAAAAGCGCACGGTACGGTTTATGTTCACTGTAAAATGGGGGGGCGCGCCAAAATGGCTTCTGAGGCTTTGGAAGGTGCCGGGCTAACTAATGTTGTATGTGTAGGTAATGGCGGGATGGAACGCTGGGGTCAAATGGGCTGGCCCGTAGAATAGTCATTTTAAATTCCAAAAAAAAACCCAGGAAAAGAAGCCGTGGCTTCTTCCCTGGGTTTATTCTTTGGTCAGACGGATTGCTCCGCTTTAAAGGCTTAGTACTCCAGTGTATTCCACTGAGTTACACCCTTCTGGCCATTTCTTTCCTTGTTCTGACCGTTCCATACAGCAATAGCCATAGGTGTTTTACCACCAGAGAATTGCGTATCGTTAGTGTCAGAATTGGTCAAAGAACGTTTGAAAACAACAGACCAACGGTTGTTAGACCAGTTGCCATTGCCTTGTACATCCTGATGAGCCTGAGTGGTCAAGGTGCTAAAACCTTCAGCATTCAGATCTTCAACAGAAGAAACGCGCATTGACGCATCAGAAAGCATGTTGCCGGTAGCACGACCCGGGTTGTACACGCCTTCGTTTTTACCCATACCAAAGTCAACATAAGAATGGCGTTTGCTGATATCACTTGCTCCACCACTTTTGCTTCCGTCCTCTTTAGAACCGGAAGCGTGAGCAGGCTCTTTACCACTCAGCTTTCCATCGGGCTCATACATGTAGTAACTACCTGAACCCATAGCCATGTACTTATATTGATCTTCCATGTCCTGCATGCCAGTGTTGCCAGTTGCTCCAGCGCCTTCTTTATCCCAAGTCGCTTTCCACTGCCAAATATTAACACGCTCGCCGTCTCCACCCATTGTGAAAGGAGGCTCTTCGCCAGACTGATTCACTGGGAACATAATGGCTGCTTGATCTTTA
>Ga0114932_10001319_pt1 | contig 28430 bp, 23 predicted proteins | sample 2SBtaG_2_FD_87286 | JGI IMG/M metagenome (GOLD analysis project Ga0114932, IMG submission 87286) | Deep subsurface microbial communities from Kolumbo volcano to uncover new lineages of life (NeLLi) - 2SBTROV12_ACTIVE470 metaG | ecosystem: Environmental > Aquatic > Marine > Volcanic ...
TCTCTAAAAATTGCCGCCAAGCCGGTCCTAAATAGTTGTGATTATCACTCCATAAATCCCTTAGCTCAGCAATCCAGGGGATATTGTGTTTCCGGGAGAGAGCGGAAGCAACTAAAAGAGCAGTATAGGGGGAGGCACTCGCAAAAATTAAATCAGGAGACCACCTACGGATTAAATTATTACCGGCTTTCATGGCAAAAGGGTACCAACCTATTTGCCCATCAGGAAAATTCACTAGGTATCTGTACAAATAACCTAATTTTTGGACCCAATTTGGCAGATGATTCGAACTTTGCAAATAGCCCTTTGTAGCCACTTTATTTTTTCCTCCTAAAATCATTTCAATCGGACTATTAACATTCAACCATGGAGTATATTCGATATTTTTTCCCGAAATTTCTAAAGGCAACCGATTATCTAAAGATTGATTGGCGCAGCTAATAACCTTAACCTCATGACCGGATTCAATAAGATATTTAGCTGCTTTTCCGGTACGGACCGCCCCGATTGCATTAAAAGGTGGGAACATATGAGTTATGAATAATATTTTCATAAAATTTGGTTGCAGATCTTGGAATAACTGGACAGGCAATTTGGATAACGAAACATCTTTATTTTAGGTGATCAACTAACTTATTAAGAATAATTTCCCCAGCATTGCCATCACCATAGATTTTTCCAAAATTTACAATAGGCTGTTGCGCCCATTTGAAAGCAGTTTCCGGATTCGCTTCAAATGTACCAACAAGTTTATTAAATCCTTGATCAATTAACTCAACCCATTCAGTCTCATTTCTAAGGGTTAAACAAGGTTTTCCTGAAAAATAGGCTTCCTTTTGCAATCCGCCCGAATCCGTGATTACAAATGAACTTTTCGCGAGATGTCCGAGCATGGAAAAATAGGAAAGGGGGTCAGAGGTTTTAATATTCTGACCCAGTATGATGCCATTTTTTTTTATTTCCTTTTTCGTCCTAGGATGTAGGGGGAGCAAAACTGGAATGGGAGAATTTTCTAAAGCAGAAAAAATGGACTTCAGGCGAATCAAATCATCTGTGTTTTCTGCCCGATGAAGTGTTGCCAGCGCAAACGGTTCTTTGATTTTGGGTGTTTTTGCTCTTTTTTTAAAATGTAAAAATGAATCGTACATAACATCACCTGAAAGAAAAATTCTTCCAGACACATTTTCTTTTTTTAACTGGTCTTGGGCATTTTTGCAGGGGCAAAAAAGAATATCCGAAATACTATCCACTACAATGCGATTAATTTCTTCGGGCATTTTTTTGTTAAAGGAACGTAGCCCCGATTCCACATGGGCAATTGGAATATGAAGTTTAGATGCAGCCAGCGCCCCTGCAAGAGTAGAGTTAGTGTCTCCAAAAATCACTACGCAATCAGGTTTCATTGCAAGCAGTTCTTTTTCCAGAGAAGTTATCATGGCCCCAGTCATTTCTCCTTGAAGACTGGAGTGTATATTCAAGTTAATATCTGGCGCAGGCAGACCCATTTCGTCAAAAAAAACCTGGTTCATACCATAGTCGTAATGCTGTCCCGTATGAATCAAGGTTTCTTGAATCGGCTTTGAAGATTTTTCTTGATTATTTTTTTGTATAGCACGGTGGATAACCGCCATTTTAATGAACTGAGGGCGAGCACCCACTATGACAGCAAGTTTCATTGGGTTTATCTGGGTTAGGAATTTATTTTTGAAACCTTAAGAATATCTCTTAATGGGACTAATTTAATTTTAGAGAGTTAATTAAATTTTTATTGATATTTGAGTTTGGTGACTTGCCCGCGGTTGAAATTATGCCCCAAATGGTATGCATCAATCTATTTGCCAGTATCAAGGGGTCGTTAATATCAAAGTCATTTAGAGTTTTTGAATAAGCAACGGGATCGCAAGCTCCTTTAATTCCAAATTCATTTAGTAACTGCAAATAAGCAAGGGTGGCTGGAAATATAAACTTGTACCTGACCCCTGATGGGTATTTTATATTCTTTTCTACTTCTTCTTCTAATAAAATATTCCTGATCATTTTTGGGAAATTCATTCCCACTTTTATTGAGAGGTCCAGCGTACCCCATAATTTTGGATTTATTTCTATAAATTTATATTTATTATCCCGCGGGTCTAATTTGAACTCAATTTGGGCAGGTCCATTCCACTCTAAAGCTTCAAGCAGTTTTCTGGCGAGCTCATCTATTTCAGGGTTATGAGTTGTCACATTGACAGCACCGACTCCTCCATATATGGGATACATTACATGTCTTTTTTGAGTTAAGACATTAATGATATTTCCTTTGTGGGTAAGGGTGCAGGCATCATGAATGAATCCGGGAACAAACTCTTGAATTAGGGGAGAGCTATAATTTTCCGAACCATTTGCAGCTTTTATAGAATTAATTTGGTCATAAAACAATTTTAGTTCATCTGGATTGTTTGCGAACCGCAAACCTTTAAAAACCCCCTGTCCGCTTTTTGCTTTTATTACAACAGGGTATTGTACGGCTTTTGATATTGCGACGATATCATTATCTTGATATTCAGAAAAAACTTTAGGAGTTTGAACTCCTATTTTTTCGCAAAATTTTGTGGCGTTAAACTTATCGTTGGCCAAGGTATATTGCTCCAAACTTGGAACCATAAACCTGGCAAATTTAGACAAAGTTTTTGCATGTTTGGAAATGGCATAATAAGATGAATTTGTAAAAGGTAATATAATGTCATAGCTGTCTTGGGAACAAAGACTTAAAATATCATCAATGAAGGCCTTTTCGTCCACAATGGACGGGGTGATTGAATGGACACGCTGGGTATAAACAGATTTGAAAAATGTATTTTTGCTAGCTTGGTCTACCCAGTCATTATTATTCGTTAATGCCTTTATCCCAGCTATTACATGCATCCCAAAATTTTCAGGCACTAATATTTTTGCCACTCCATTTCCTCATAAATAAGTGGGGTTATTTAAACCAAATCAAGCTCTTTATTTTAAAACCACGAAGTGTGTTTTCCTGCTCATACGGTCTTTGCTATATAAATAGGTATTACTCCTTAATAAGACTGGTTTCAATTTCGGACAAAAGTTAAAAAGCTTGGAGGTAAGATTTTTTTCAATACATCATCTTTGCATCTCTATAGTATTTAAACTCAATAATATTATTTGAAGGGTCTATTAAGAAGAAAGTATGATGCTCCTCATTCTTCCCTTCAAATCGCACAAAAGGGTCTTTGAAATATTTCAAACCTTTTTCGTTTGCCTTCTTTATCATGGCATCAAAATCATTTTTATCTTTAAAAGTTACGCCAAAGTGTCGAGGGTAAATTTCCGGATGGCTATCAATTTTTTCGGGGCAAAGATGGCAAACAACCTGGTCACCAAAAAAATCCAAGGTAATTCGGTCATCATATTTACGAGCCAAGCGTACGCCTAGCTTTTCAACATAAAAATCTTCTGCCTTAGTCAATGAATCGCAGGGGATTGCCAAATGGAAAACATTTTTTGAATCTCTCATTGCTCGATCTTTATTTTAAGAAAAACGTGTCTGAGCGCAACCCTAATCTAAGCGTTTCCAAGCCTATTATATCTTCAAATGCTATATTAGCCAGGTTCACATTAGGGCCCGCTCGGTTTATAAAATAACTTTGCAGGTCTTTCCTAGGCGCTTCGAAAATTATTTCATTTTGGTCAAGTTCAGAATGAAATATTTCTTCCATAAGGCCAAAACGAATTTCCCCATCGCCACGGCAAATTCCGCTTTTACCACTTTCTCTGGCTTCGGTAATTACTTTAAATGCTCCTGCGGTTTTATCTTGGTTAATGCATTTAATCCATTCCGTAGGATGCATATTTAAAGATTTCCCTAAATCTTTATACCCCACCTCGCTAAAAACATGGAATTCATTCGAAAATTTCTTTATGTGCATGCATTTTTCTTCATTAGATAATTCAATTGTGCCGTTGGAGATTTCGACATATGAGCAATTTTTTTCTCTCAGAAACTCGCAATACTTATCCAACGCATTTTGGAATAAGGCTTTTTCAAACAGGGTCCCCCCGAAAAAATAATCAATGTTTCTTGATCTTAACTTGCTTATTTTACTGTCCAAATTTCCAGAGACCAGGCAAGTGCCCCATCCGAATTTTACAAAATCGACGATTTGGTGATAATTGTCGATGATGTCTTCAAACATACCCTCTGGGACCCCTCCATCGAGAAGGATGGTTAATCCTCGTTTTCTAGGTTTTGCTTCTCTGTCTGGAAGTGATAAAAAAGAAGGATTCACAATGCAACCTTTCTGATAGATGGAGGAGAATCTGAAGCGTCAACTTGCATGGTAAAGTCTGATGAAATTTCAGTTGCGCAATATTTGATATCATCTTCTTTAAATACGTCATTGTTAGGGTTAAAAAATTTTTTAGCCGCTTCTGAATTTATAATTCTTTCAGATACTTTATCGGCAGATAGATGCTTTTGGTTTAAAATTATCGCCTTAATAAATTCAGCGCATGCGAAATCATCATCTCCGCTGGGATGAGATGTAATTATATTGATTGTTCGAATATCTTTGGATTTGATTAAATTATTAATGTGAATTGCTGTACTTCTTGCGCAGGTGAAGCCAGTCACAAACACATATGAGGCTTGCAAACATTTCAATACTGCTTTAACCCCGTTGGTAGTTTTTTGCACCAAGGTTTTATTTTTTAGATTGAATCTATATAAGCTGGAAGGAGAATTATCAACATCAAACCCTGCTATTGGGTAGCCACCAATTTCACCTGTAAGAATGATATCCGGAGCTTTTCTTTTCAAAGAAAAAGCCTCCTCAGTATTATTCACTAAATGAATTTTTTTTGCCCCCCTATTAAGGGCACAATGGGCAAGGGAAAAGGCACGGATCACATCAATCACAATATTCACATCAGAATTATTTTTTCCAAATGCATGTTCCCCTCGATAGATATTTATGCGAACCTTCATTTCTTCATTAGGCCTCTTAATGTTTTCCAAAAGGAATTCATATTTTACAAACCCAATAAAAGTTATTGATTGAAACTATTTTTCAGGTGCTGCTGCAAACATAATTCTAAGAGGTAGGATTCCATTATATTGACAGGGATTTTCATTCCACCCCTTCAAAGAAACTTTCCAACCATAGCTCCAACGACACTAAACTCCAAATTCGCGTATAAGGTATTCTATTCTCAAAAAATTTTCGTGTTATTATCTTGACTTCTTCGCCATTTATGAAATCTCTAACCGCAACCATTTTCAACTTCTCCTTTACAAATTCCTTAAGTGAGTTGTGCATCCAAAAATTCATTGGAAGAGAGAACCCTTTTTTGCCCATTTTCAAACAACTTGGGTGGATATATTTTTGGGCAACTTTGCGAAGTATGACCTTGCCAGTTCCATTAGCAATTTTAAATTTATTTGGAATACGAAAAGCAAGTTCTATTAATTCGTGATCCAGCAGAGGGAGTCGACCTTCTATTGAAAAATGCATTGTGAATTGATCCATTCTATATACATGATGGTTGCCGATGTAATTCACTATATCCATATAACTCATGGCCTCAAACTCATCGCTAAATTTCAACTTTTCACCTACATATATCTTATGTAAATATTCCGTACTTTCCCAGTCTTTTGGCATCCCCGGAGCAAACAATTCTCTTTTTTCATTTTCCATGAATTGGCTAAATAGGGCTGAATGCAATCGATCCGCCGATTTAGCATTGGATATTCTTTTTAAATATTCCCCCTTCCTGCCCAGCAAAGGAGATATAATTCGAATCAATGGGGAAAGTTTTCGGAACAGTTGCCACCAACGAGCCCAGCGATAGTAATTATATCCTCCAAATAATTCGTCACCACCTATACCGCTTAAGACAACTTTAATATCATTCTCAGCAACAAATTTAGAAATGATAAAATTGGGCGACAGGGAATAAAAGGGTTCCTCATAACAAAGAGTGGTTTCTTTCAATCCATCTATTGCTGAATCAGGTTGGATTAGTTTTATTAAATGTTGCATCGAATGCATAGATGAAGTTGCTTTTGCCTGTGTCAATTCATCTAAATCGCTAGAATCTTTAAATGCAAGTGTGAATGCTTTGATGCCAGGGTGCTTCTGAGATGCAATTGCAGAAATAGTTGTAGAGTCAACTCCTCCACTCATAAATGTCCCAACCGGAACATCAGACACCAGTCTTCTTTCTACAGATTTATGTAGGGCTTCGTCTAATAAATTTCTGGCCGTCCGTTGATCCATGGATAAATCTTGTGTTCCAACAGGCAACTTCCAATAGCATTTAATAGTCGCTTTTCCATTAGGATCAATTTTCATCCAATGTCCCTGCTGCAAAGCCAAAACATCCTTGAAGGATGTCATCGGTCTTGGGGCTACACCAAAGCTCATAGCATGATATACCCCCTCCCAATTTGGCTCCGGCTTATAAACCCCAGATGCGATCAAAGTTTTTATGTCTGAAGCGAAAATAAACTGGGAATCTTGAAAGGTGTAGTAGAAAGGTTTTATTCCTATTCGATCCCGCGCGCAAAACAGTGTTTTTTCTTTATCATCCCAAATGGAAAAGGCATACATTCCATTTAATTTTTGCAGGCAATCGGGCCCCCATTGCACGTAGGCATTTAACAATACTTCCGTATCACTTTTTCCAGAAAACGAATATCCCAAAGATTTTAATTGGGATTTAATTTCTAAATAATTATAGATCTCTCCATTGTAAACAATCCAATATCTTCTATCGTTAGCGCACATGGGTTGATGGCCCTGATGTGACAGATCAATTATCGACAAACGCCTATGTGCAAAACCAGCGTGAGCTGAAATTCCAAAAGCCTCTTTAATATGTTTCCCTGAAAAATTGGAGGATAAGATATTTTTGACTTCAGGTGGTGAAACATCACCAAAAAAGGTATTTGGCTTTTCCTGGCCACGGTGCATGAGTAAAAACCCTTCGTCATCAGGTCCGCGATTCCTCATTTGAGAAGACATTCGGTACAAGTTTTCGGCAAAGGGGTATTTACTGCTGCTGAAACTAACGATTCCTGATATTCCGCACATTTTAGCGTTACTCGTTTAATTCAGGTGGCTGCAATAACCACCATTTGGGCTTAGGAATATCGCTTCCTTCAAAATATTGGGCATATTTGTTCCAGTCAAATTCAGACATACAGCTAAAGCCTGCTTGGATCCATTTTTTGTCGAGGCGGGTCTCTTCTTCCTGATAGATGACCACAAAATCCACTTCCCATTTTTTAACATTTTCAAGCACCTGATCAACTTCCCGTCCCCAAAACTCTGGGGCTCCTTCGTAATTTGTTTCAAAAATGGTCATCTCATTAGGTATAAATAGAGCTTTATTTTTATTGGCCACATAAAAAGGTAGTTGGTAGAGCCAATTAAATTCATTAAAAATTCTATATATCTGCCCTTGCGGATTATCAAATGCAGCTAAGATTTTTTGATTTTTATTTACAGGCTGTAAAAACTTTTCCATTCCATTTAAAAATGGTTTGATGGGAAAAGGGCTGCATTTAGGAACAATATCCAAAGCTCTCAAATGATGAAACCCCGCGAAGTACGGAAGGGGTGAGGCCAACAGCCAAAATGAGGGAAGAAGCCATTCTTCTTCACTTTGAATAAGGGTTATAGTTGCCAAAGTCAACATTGTCATAACTATGCTTTGGAAATCTGCAAAACGAAAATAAGTCGAATTTAAATAATAAACTCCTAAACCAACCCACAATAAACTTGTATCCGCTCCTAACATGAGTCCGGAAATACAGAATTGAGTATAAATTAAACCGTAGTATAAATTTCTTGGGCTAGGAATTAAGCTGCGAGGATACTTATATTTAGCATCTTTGCCTCGAATTCCAATTGCCTTGAAGAGCGTCTGGAAAGATTTATAAAATTGATTGCTTTCCTGGAAAATCCAAAAATGGCTTAGCATTTTTATTCCAGCTGGCAAAAAAGTAATGACCGGAAAAATTTCCCAATCCATCAGAGCCTTATATAGACATAAAATACCCCCAATAATAATTGTGCTGGGGCCTGTCAATGAAATGAATAGCCAGCTTAATGAAGTAAGGCCCCATTGATGAGTCAATAAGCCAAAAATTGCTAAAGGAAAAAAAAGCCACCCCAAGGCTTGGTAAGCCTGAAGGGAAAATGTGTTAGCATAAAACGAAGTGCTGAATAATACGAGTATCATTACGCCACAAACCCAATAAGGGTCTATGGAATTCAACCAAATTAAATGGGAAAACCACCAGCCAAACATTCCTATTAGGATGGTTAAATTACTTAAACTCCAGTAAGCATATAATGATGGAAGGCAATATCCGAACATTCTTGAAAGCGGATAATCTCCCAAGCCAACGTATGGACTTCTTCCCACTCGACCATACCGTGAGAAATTCAGGGCCAATGTCCAGTAAGTAAGGCTATTCAATCCGCCTGTAGGTTCAAACCGGTTATACTCTCCTAACTTTCCGTGAGCGAGTTTCCGGCAACTCCAAAGAGTTTGAGTCAAGCGGAAGGGAGTCGTAAAAAAAACAGTTGCCGGGTAACAGAGGACCCGAAAGATACTCATCCAACCATATTCCTCAAAAACTTTAAAGAACTTTTCCATTATCTAAAACTGGATTTTTTGAAAATGACTAAATTTGGCAGCACTTATAATTAAAAGAAAGATAGAGATGCCAGTAAAAATGGAAATCTTAAAAATTCCTGCGTCATTTTGAAAAAAGAAGAGCAATACACCTGTCGCAATGAAACCTCCAAATATCTGAAAGCCCATCGTCGACCAAGAAAAATCTATATGCAAATATTTTTGGTTGACTATGAGTGTGAGAATAATCCAAATTAGGAAGGATGCACTGGTTCCTAGAGCTGCACCCATTCCAGCATATTTAGGAATTAATAAGAAGTTTAAAATTACATTGGAGACTGCCGCCGCAATATGTAACAAAGGGATGAGGTCTGTCTTTTTTTCCTTCCAAATACCTAATGAACAAATCATGAAATACCCAAAAAATAAAGTTTTCCAGGCAAGAATCCCAATAATGAGGTAAGCCTCAAAATATTGTGGTGCTAAAAACCATTTTGCCAAAATGGGAGAAAAAGCCGTCAGCGACACAACCAATGCGGCACCCACAGCAAGATATGCTCTTGAAATAAAAGCAATGAGGGTAGGGCCTTCTGTTTTATGCAAAGCATCCATCGCAATGGGCCACCAAGCTTTTCTAAAGGGCTCGACAAATAAAAGGAGGCCCAAGGCAAGCTTATTGCCCACAGCATAAAACCCCAACTCTTCTTTGCCGTGAAAATGTGCAATAAATAATCTGTCCGATGAATTCAAGACATACATAGCTATAGCACCGGGTATGAGAGGAACTCCAAAACGAAGAAAATGAGGCCACCATTCGAAATGTAGTTTGGACCAATCAATATAATTTCGCGCCGCCGACCAACTTATTAATGCAACGGTTAAAGCACTTATAGATAGGCCTATAAAATATCCCAATACTCCCATTTGCGCCCAAACGACTAAGCCAATGATAATTAGCGCTGAACCGATTGAATGCGAAATGGTTATGGCTAAATAAGGCCAAGGTTTGTAAAGAAGCCGAAATATTTCGGCACATTGGCTCACTAGTTGAGAAAGCCAAACTCCGGAAAATGCTATAAAAAAAAGAGGCCAATTTGACGTTGAACCAAGGAACCATAGAGGAAGAATAGGAGCTATAAATGTGGCTGCAATAACGGCAGTAAAACCAAAGGTAAGGCGCCATTGAAAGATGGAAGTTATTACCTTTTTCTGTTGTTCTAGTCCAGATTTTTTCTGCTCAAAAAAATAATAGGACTGAACCATATCCATTCCTATATTTACAAATATAGCAAAAAAAGCATTAATTATTAACATCGCCTCAATGATTCCATATTCGGCGGGACTTAAAAAACGCGTGTATATAGGGAGCACAAGCAAATGGAATACGGCAGTTATTACTCCACCAATGCCGTAGATAAAAGTATCTTTTCTGATTTGTTTCAGCAGGGTTATCATTTGCAAGACAAGTGGGTTATCATTTGTGGAGGGGGGGAGTTGATTCTATTTACCTTGGGAGGTTAGGACGTATAAAAACTGGGAAAAGAGTTCACGTTAGAATTATAATATATCGGTTTGAAAATGTACATATCAAGAATCACCCTTCACTTCAAAGCCTCTTCAAGTAAAAAATATTTTTTGTCTTCGTGAAATAAATTTTCAAAAACTCATACTTCAAAATAAATACTCCTTAGTTAATCTGCCTAAAAATGTAATAAGTATTGCTCTAAAAATATGAAAATCGTTGAATTTAATCCAAGGCATCATATACCTCTATGGGATACTTTTTTGAAAGGAAACCCTTCCGCATCCCCTTACCATTCACGGGAATGGGCTAAAGTTTTAGAAATGTCATTTTCTTTTAAAGAAAGATCTTTAATTTGCCTAAATCAAAGGGATGAAATCCAGGGATTATTGCCTCTGTGGGAGGTGAATAAAAAACTTGCTATAAATGCACCCTGGAGAGACCGGGCAGAGCTAATTACTCAAGATCCTATTGTTAGAGATCTAATCATCGAAGAGCTTAGAATCCACCCCTTAGAAATTGTTTTTAAAGATTGGAACTACGCCCAAGCCCCTCCCCATTTTAGCTTGATTGATTATATGATCCGCTCTCATTTAGATTTAAGCCTGGGAGAATCTTACCTTTGGAAATCTATCAACTCTGGTTTTGGGAGGAACATTAGAAAGGCTATAAATAGCGGGGTAGAAGTGGTTCAGGAAAATTCTTTGAAATCGATGTCCAACTTCTATGATCTTTTTAAAATCACTAGAAAAAAACTTGGCGTGCCTATTTTCTCGTGGACATTTTTCGAAAACATATTGAATCTTATGAACCCTAAACACATTAGGATTTATATAGGATACTACCAATCGCATGCTATTGCGGGTGCCATTTTATTAGATTCACCTTATACAGCTATTTATGCTTATGGTGCTTCAGATTTCAAATTCCAACACTTAAGGGCCAATGACCTCTTATTTTGGATCATGATAAAAGAAAGCATAAATAATGGAAAGAATTGCTTCGACTTTGGCTCAGACTCTCCGCATCAAACCAGTCTTTTGCAGTTTAAAAAGAAATGGGGGGCGATACAATCTCCATCAAAGACCCTTTGCTCTTCAACAATCAAAGAAGATTTGATTAAGAGAGATATCAATTCTAAGCGCCACAATCTGACTCGGGCCGTATTGAAGAAAATGCCTATCTGGACTCTACAGGCTTTGGGTAAATACCTTTCAACTAAAAATGGTTGATCCCATAATTTTGAGCTATGCAATAATTTGACAACCTAAACCCAAAACGTTTGTTAAGGTTCCGCAAATTTTTATGATACAATTTTTATTGCATGCTGATTGTCGATATTTTGCCTGAGTTAGTTGGCTAAAAGCCAGAGTTGTTTCATGCCCGTCACCTAATTGGCAAGGTTCATAATCGAAATATATAGAAATCCATAAATTTATATTTTCACCTATTTAGCTAGACCAATTAAGCTATATTTTTATTTCTTAAGTTTTCGCAGAAAAAGTCATCGGGAATCAGCCACACGGTAATTGTTGTGATTGAGAAGATTAGCAATCTATTTCCGTAAAGCTAAAAATTAAAAAACAGCCGATAGAAATAAAATTTTCTCACCCCATTTACCCGTTCTGCCGCTAAGAATTAATCGATCCCCCGAATTCAACCGGAATATTATATGCTTCAACAAGCCAAAACAGCTCTAAAAAGAATCAAAGTTTCCAGGCATCATTCTGGGTCAAGTGGAGTCACCCCTATCTCAAAGTTGCTCTGGCAGGGCCTACCCTATTATTTAAACCGGCGAGGTTTTGCTCGTAACCCCCTTACCGTTTTCATTTCAGTTAATGGCAGATGCAACCTTAGATGCAGATTGTGCGATATAGGTAATAAAACAGATGTTTCCCAATTCCATAAGAATTTGGCAGGCGAAACAGGGCAAGATTTTCCCATTGAAAGACTCAAAACATTATTGGACGAAATCTCAACCTTTAAGCCCTATATTGGTGTCACGACTACAGAACCTTTGCTATATAAACCCATGTGGGATGCTGTGAGACATGCCAAGTCAAGGGGAATGGAGATGAACATCACCACCGGCGGCCTTACGATTGATACACATGTGGACGAGATTCTTGATTCAGGGCTTCATAAAATTTCTGTGTCAATAGATGGACCCCCGGCCATCCATAATGAAATGAGAGCAGTCCCCGGTGCCTATGAACGAATCATGAAAGGCTTGAATCAACTTATAGAAAAAAAGAAGAGTAAAGGTCTGAAATACCCCTATATCTACATCACCACTTTTGTAGCAGATACCAATAATCAGCATCTGGTCGAATTAATGAGTGGTTTACCTTTGGATGGCATAGAACATATAAATATTAAAATGATGCTTTTCTTAACTAAAGAGGTTATGAATAACCATAATTCACAGTTTGGAGAAAAGTACCCTGCTACAGTTTCTTGCATGCCAGATGATTTTTTCGCAGATAAAATTGATTTAGATATTCTGATTGATCAAGTGCGCGAAATTGAAAAACGCTATAAAGATAAATTAACGCTACATTTTGAAGCCGATAAAAGCCAAATAGACAGGTATTTAAATAGCCCTACTGAATTTATGGATTCTACCAAGTGTGTTTTTCCTTGGTATCTTTCCCAAATAACCAACGAGGGGGACCTAATAACTGTAACTCGTTGCTTCAATGTTAAATTTGGAAATATTATGGAAAAACCTTTTTCACAAGTATGGAATGGCCAAAAATTTCGAGAATTCAGAATGGACTTACAGAAACATGGCAGATTCCCCGGTTGTTCTCGTTGCGATGGATTGGTTTATAGATGAATAATTTTCAAGGAAGCTTATGGCTCTGAATTTGCTGAATCAAATAAAGAGAAGCATAAATCTTAAAAAAATTTCAACCGCAGGAAAAAATGCAAATTTTTTTAGACTTGCTTATCAAGCGATTCCTTATTTTTTACTAAAGAACGGATATAGTTTTCCGCCTCTTTCTGTATTCATTCATGTGAACAATTGGTGCAACTTAAGATGCACATTTTGCGATATATGGATGGAAGACAAGGGTAGCTTTTTAGCTAAAAACCTTGGCGGTGCTGAAACCCGAAACATGGAAATTGAAAATTTTAAGAAGATCATTGATAAAGTAAAAAGTTTTCGACCACTGATTGGGATCCCTGCAGCGGAACCTCTCCTTTACAAAGATCTGCATGAAGCAATCAGTTATATAAAGTTCAATGGATTGGATTGCAGTGTAACTACCAATGCTACAACTTTGGAAAGTCGAGCTGAGGAGTTGGTCGATTCGGGCCTGGACAAACTTGGAATATCTATCGACGGTCCAGCAAGAATACACGATGTGATAAGAGATAGTTCTGGAGCATACTATAAGGCCATATCCGGGCTTAAGAAACTAGATGAAATAAAAAAGTCTAGAAATAGTCGCTACCCTGAAGTATCCATCGTTTATACAATTTCTGAAGCAAACCATAACGTCTTGCCCGAATTCCTAGATTCGTTTCCCCTTGAGCTGGTCGAAACCATTATGTTTAGAACTATGCTGTTCCTAACTGAAGAAGCGGCAAAAAAACATAATAAGAGTTTTGGTGAAAAATATGATGCAATGAATGGAAGTTGCCTTAATGGGGGTGTTAATTTGTTAAATATTGACACTGATTTATTATTCGAACAAATGAATTATATAACAGAGCGTTATAAAGAAAAAATATCCTTTCGTTTTCGTTGGCCAACAAAACAAGGGCTCCGCACCTATTTTCACGACCATGACACCTTTATGGATAATACCCCATGTGTATACCCCTGGTACACAATGCAGATAAATACGGATGGAAGCGCACAAGCAAATCAACGTTGTTTCCACCAAATTTTTGGGAACCTTTTAGAACAAGATTTTCAAGAAGTATGGAACGGTGAGAAGCTAAAAACTTTCAGGAAAGATCTGCTGGTCCAAAAAAACGGAAGATTTGAAGCTTGTTCACGTTGTGACGGCGTTCTTTCATAAAGACACTTTATTCAATTTGCCTCACACCTATAAAATTAAAATTCTCTCCCATAAATTTCTCTTTCCAATAGTTTATTATTAAGGCTTATTTTAATATCCAAGGATACCTGAAACACTATTTTAATTGTTTTATTTGACCTGAAAACTTTGCAATTCCTTTCCTATGAGATTTCTCTTACTCACCAGCCCTACAAACCCATTCTGCACAAACATTGCCTTGATGTTGATTAAAGAGAAAAAAATTAAGGTGCGTTTTATTTTCCTTGATCATTTAGGGAAAGAATATTTCAGTTTCAGAAATTTACGAAAACAAATAATCCGAAGCGGCGTGGGTTTTTTAAGTATGAAGTTAATTGATGTTTTGTTATCGGCATTCAGGAAATGGATGGGCGTCCTTGGGGTTCAACTGCATCCTATCTACCCTGCTGAAGTTGCAATTCAAAATAATATTCATATCGATTCAGTTTTAGATATAAATGCTAATAAATCCTTGACCAAAATAAAAGAATTTGACCCGGACTACCTAATTACCGTCGGATTTGGCCAAATATTGGGCGAAGAAGCTCTGAACCTAGCTAATTTAGCGTCAATTAATATCCACCCTTCCCTTCTTCCCAGGCATAAAGGCTCTAACCCATTCAGGGAAATTTTAATGGCAGGTGATTCTACTACCGGGGTAACAATCCATCGGCTAACAAAAGTTGTAGATAGTGGGGAAATATTAGAGCAGGTCTCCTATAAAGTTCCCCCGCATCCAAATCAATGGAATTTAAGGGCTCTCGCCTCTAAAAAAGGTGCGGATGCCTTGCAAAAATTACTAGTTAAACTATCCGGAAAATAATTGGCTTTATATCCGCCTGGAATTATTATTTTGCTCAAAAAAAATAATAATATTGTTGTTTATAAGAACATAAAAAACTTGGGGGAGGTTTATTTAAATACCCGCATCAATTCTTTCTGGCTACGCAGGAAACTCCAACGGCAATAAACCATGGCCAACGAGTACGCATAAAATTAAAAATCATTTCTCCAAAAGAATTTAATTTATAGCCCCGATCCCCATCCCGATTTAATTCAATATTTTCCTTCTTATTTTCCCTCAGGAAAGAAAAGAACTTCCAAAAAATAATCTTACTATGAGCAGGTTCTAATCGGATTACCTTAAACCCTTCATTCTCCAGGTAAGTCTTTAATTCATGAGGCTTGAAAGCCCGGGAAAAAAAATTGCGCTGGCAATTTTTCCCAAATGATTTCAATAAAAGGTAATGACAGAAACCTAAAAAGTTTTGAAACCGTCGAAGAATATTGTCACAAGCAGCACCCACGACAATCAATCCTTCATCTTTAAGCACTCTTCTCATTTCTACTAAAGCTTCATTATGCCGATGTTCCAGACAAGAAATAGACCCAAAGCACAAAACAACATCCATGGTTTCGTTTTGCAAAGGCAGGTCTCTTATATCACCATGAATCAAAGGAAAAGAGGGTTGCTCCTTAATCAAAAATTTCAAGCAATCAAAAAAATTTTCCAATCCAACTATGAAATAGTTTTGATAGTAATAATGCTTCAAAACTCGCCCCATTCCACAACCAGCCTCAAGTATCTTCATTCCAGGAATAATATATTCATCTATTGGGAAAAGAGGGTATATGGACTTATCAGAAATATTATCAGGATCTCTAGATACATTGCTCCAATATGAGGACCAAAATTCGTCAGATGTTTGATTATTTTGATAAATTATTTTCATTATTGAATAAATTTTCGAGTGATAAGCCGGACTGGGTGACTAAAATCAAGGTATTTGCTATGCCACAAATTCAATAGATAATTAGAATTTTACTGCAAGGTGGGAAGTGGAAAACGAGTGATGGCTTGAAAGTTGAGCTTTTCAGTTTGCCCATAATGTATAAGCAGTTTTCGCAGTTTTCTTAAACTGATTCCAGTTTTTTAGCCTCTTTAACTGATGAAACAGAAAATCTTTTCGGAAGTAAAATTTGTGCAGGATTTTTTTATGCAGGCTTAACAATTGTTTTCTACTCATCTTCTCTGTATAAACGGGAAGCTGCCAATTTGCAGTTGGATTTTCAACGAAATTTTTCCAAATATCTTCAGTAATAATTCCTGAATTCAATGCGGTATCATACATTGCAGTTCCTGGATAAGGAATAGTCACTGAAAAATTGGCGTAGCTTGGTTTTAATTCTATCGCCAACTCCAGAGTCCTCTCTGCATCTTCCATATTTTCACCTGGCAAACCAATCATGAAATAAGTTAGTAGTTCTATTTCATGTTTTTTTATCAAATTGACTGCCTTTCGTCCCATTTCTACTGTCATACCCTTTTTAATCGTTTTAAGAGTAATATCGGAAGCTGTCTCAATCCCCAAATATATTCGTTGCAGACCTACCTCTTTCATTTTTCCTAAAACTTCATCATCAATGTGAGCTACACGATCACGAATTGTAAACTTCAGGTCAACTTTGCTCTCTTTTAATAAACGACAAATATCCAGAACCCTTTGTCTATCCGTTCCAAATGTATCATCATAGATTTCGACTTCTTTAATCCCAAGGTCCGCAATAATTTTCATTTCTTTAACCACATTCTCGGCTGAACGAAAACCTGTCTTTTGACTTAAGACCTTACAAAAAGTACAAGCAAAAGGGCAGCCTCTGCTAGTCACCATTGTCGTAACGGACCCATTAGCCAGCACAGAGTCATATTCTTGGTAGGGCAACATAGTGCGATCTGGGATATCTATGTCATTCAATTCTTCATCTACAAAAGGTTGGAATTCTTGACCGGGATCTCCAACCTGACTTTTTAGGTATAATCCTGAAAAACCGCCTTCAGTATCGCCCATTAGGGTTTTGATTAAATGTGCAAAGGGTCTTTCTCCATCACCATTGATAATCGAATCAACCCCATCCTTCTGAAGGGATTCACGTGGGTAAATGCTTACATGAGGGCCCCCTAAACAAATATGAATATCAGGCAAAGCTTTCTTAATGCCATCAATCAATTGACAAATATCGAACCAGAAGTCTGTCCACGCGGTGATACCCACTGCAATCGGGTTTAACTCTTGCACACGGTCTATCACCTGTTGAATAGAAAGGTTTTTTAGTTGGGCATCCAGCAGATGGACATCTGCTGAAGTCTGGCTCCGCAAGAATGTACCTACGTACATGATCCCCATAGGTGGTTTATGACCATGGTTTTGAACCTTTTTGGAGTCCATTGGCAAAAGAAGCTCATTTGGACTAGGGGGATAAATTAATAGAACTCTTTCCTTCAAAACTTGTTCTCCCGGGGGCAATCCACAGAACCAATGTCCTTTGGGTTTAAAAACGGCTCCAAATCAAGACTTTGAGGTAAAAACCCAAATTAGATGAAAATGGGTGGACAATTCTTCCATATCTAGAGTTATCGGATTAAATTAATAAATAGATAACCATTTTCTCATTCATTTCCAGCTAATATAAAAATAACATAAGATTTCTCAGTTATTGAGAAGTTATTTCAGCAAAAACAACATGATGATCAGACAGATTAGTAGGCATACTTCTATAACTTTGACTAATTATATCAGGGCTATAGAAAATATAGTCCAACCGAACGGGTAGCCCCCCGTGTTTATAGGTGCCAAAAAAAGTTTTTAGGAGGGGACAACTATCTTTCAATTTTAATGAAATTAAATTATATGCCCTGCTATACGGAAATGTATTCAGGTCTCCTATAAGAAGACTGGAGCCCGGGTTTTCGTCTATTTTATTCAATATTTCATTGACTTGAAGTTCCCTCGGATTCCCCCTTTTAAATTCCTTCAAAACAATATCAAAAATAGACTTCTCGCATTGATCCCCCGTCCAAAAATGGGCCCCATAAATATTCAGTGGTAATCCTCCATTTAAATTATCAAGAACAACACGAAAGCCGTTCGTCCACCCTTTTTGCGCTTGAAAAATTGGGATCTTTTCAAATATAGAAGGCTCATATTGACTCAAAAACCCCAGTGCTAATTTAGGGCTGTTGTGGGGGTAAGAAGGTATTTCACCCCAATAGGGAAAACTGGAAATTTTAGCCAAACGTTCCACCTGCCCCACCTCACCCAAGAGTTCACAAAGAAAAATAAAATCAACATTATGGCGAAGAATCAATTCTCCTAAATATTGTTCATACTTTTTAGTTTCTTTGATTTGCCCAAATGGAATGTTAAGGCTCATGACGTTCAATTGCAATTTGGCTTCCTTTATAGGTTCAGAATTTTATGCGAGACTGTGTTTTTGAATATATGATAATAAATATTGATATCCTGACCCCCATCCATAATCTGGACTCATTACCCGCTGATGCCAAATAATAGTTGCTGTTCCGCAAGCCAGAATAACCTCATCCAGCCAATGCTTTATAATTTTATTATGGTCCTCATCATTTATATATTTGTGGTCGAACAATTGCGAATCCATCAAAACCATAGGAATAGCTGAAAAATCCATTGGCTTTCTTTGTTGAGAATCCCAGGGGTTAAATTTCAGAGCCATCCCATTTCTAAAACCTGGGCGGTCATTGAACCCCAATGTAGTGTCTAATTTGAAGCCAGCCGAAGCTTGTGCTTGCCATGTATCTTCCCAACCGAACCGCAACCAATGTTGACGGCAAATTTCGACCTCGCAGCCTAAAGAATCTTCTAATTGTTCTTTTTCTAATCGAAGTTTTTTAGGTTCCTTCCAGGAGTCAAAGGCAGGATGCAGCCCAATTTTCCAACCACCACCATTCAGTTCTCTAAGCATGTTTTTTATTCTAGGATTCAGGACATTATATGCAGGATCGAATACTTGCTCTTTGAAGCTCCGGGCCGCTCCTCCAGGCCCGCCATAAAAATTAAAATGGCTTCGCATTCCATATTGCTTTTCCATTTCCATAATTTTATCAAAACACCAATAATCCCCCTGGGAAAATAAAAACCTTTTTGCTTTCGAGATATTCTGTTTTGATTTTCGCCCCTGCCCCTCTGACAAATTATGCGCTGAGTGCAGGAGATGAACCGCGGTTTGTTTGAGGCGGATCGCTAAAGTTTTGCGCACTGCATCTACATCATGCGTCAAGATTATTTGCGGAATAGGTAAGGGTCCAAATAACTTCTCCTCATCTATCTCTTTAATTTTGGAAACCCAGCGCCTCAAGAAAAGGGCAATTCGATTGACCCATGCCCTGTCCCATATCCTTGGGTCCCAGCTTTTCAATCGGAAACAATTAGAGTGAATCGGACCATGAGTTTTTTCATACGCCCTTTCCGCAGACCCATTGAGATACCAAAAAATGGCAGAAAACCAATCAACCTGATTCCACGAAGTTTCATTCACTGACTTTAAAGATTCTCGGGGTACCAACAATTTACCATCTACTCCTACATCCTTTGCCCAATCAGGAATTTCAATATATTGCATTCTAGGTGGTAAATTGGGAAGAGTCTGGGGAACCACTTCAAAGATGGGCAGTTGATAAACCCATTCAACATTTTTCAGCCAATATTGCGATAAGGTATCAACAGCATACTTTCGCTCAGGAGCAAGTATTTTTTTTCCCATTATTTATTTGGGGTCATCACTGGCGATGTAAATAATAAGGGCTCATTAAGGGAACAATACAAATATGACATCATTTGCATTAACTATTTTGCCATAAATATTTAATGCGGCTCATAAATTTTGGAAGAAAAACATTTAAGCTAACTATTGCAAAGACAAGCCAGGGTCTCTTGATAAAAAATATTTAATATCATAAGATAGCTATGCTTATTTTAAAGCTTTCCCTCTTTTAAGATATTCTTTTTATTAGCCTGATTTCTCTAGTGCCAATATACCACGGTAAATTTTAATGGATGTTCCCACCAAAATCATCTTTTGTTCCATTGAAGAGCTGAAACAAAAACGGATGATAACTCAATGGATAGATGAATGGAGAGATGAGGTTTCTGCTGTTCATCTTGATGACAATCTGATTGTCCTGTCCACCGTTTGCCCTCATTTTGGAGGGAGTTTGAGTTTTGTTTCCGGTGCCAGAAAATTACGATGTAAATGGCATGGATGGGATTTTGATTTAGACACGGGGCAATGCCAAACATTTAAAATCCCTGGATGCCTGAAACATTATCCATTCAAGGAAATAAATGGTGAGTTAGAGGTATCTCTGCCTTGAAAATTATTGAAATTAATTGCCAACAAGAAACCGATTGCTCACTAGCGGTAGGAATGTGGAATTATTTGGACCACGAACATGTGACAGAGGTCCATGAGGGCTTTGTGGAGTCACAGGTCATATACGAATCGGGGGACATTGTTATGGCTGTTAACAAGATGAAGGCTCCAATTCTTAGTTTCTTCAAGGTGAATAATGTTGGAATGACGGTAAAAAAAGACGAAAACACTCTTTTATGTTTTTCTACGATGCCAGGGATGACCGTGAAAACTACCATCAACATTACAGAAACCCAAAAGGACCATACCGTCTACAAAATGAAATATGAGTTTATGCTGATTGGTTGGAAGGAATTTTTTGCTCCATTGATAAAAATTTACTTGAACAAAAAAGTGCCAATATGGAATGAACGTCAATGGCAAGAAGATTTACCCTTAAAATCTCGTCGACAAAAAGTTTTAAAAATGGGATTCAAAGATTTTCATGGGTTGCCTGCAAAAATTTCAGATCGCTACTATGATGGTCCCTTTGAATGCAAAATCCCAGTCCCAAGACTTCCAGGTTCCCCCGTTGATCGCTTAGTCGCTAGCCTCAAAAAATGAGAAATATTTGCAGGAAAAGTTTTTCTGGATCTTCTTTTATAGAATAAATTTTGTTCCGGGAGAACGGGTCGACTTACGCTTTCAAAAGCTGCAAAACAGGTGTTTAAGCTGAATCAATAAATTCTTTATGCCACAACTCCAGGCAAAGAATTCCCCAAAGTTGTCGCCCGAAGGTGCCTTCTTTGTGGATAAATTTTTCAAGGGCCTCTTGCCTGAAAAAACCACGTTCGCGGCACGATTTGCTTAGCAAAACGTCACATACAAAATCTTTCAGAATTCCCTCCTTCATCCATTCCTTTAAAGGAACCGGGAACCCCATTTTATCTTTTCGATCAACAATAGATTTTGGGAGCTTATCTCGCATCACTTCTTTAAAAATATATTTGCTCCTCCCACCTTTAAATTTAATTCTTGGTGGCATGGAAGTTATCAGATCGGCTATTCTTGTGTCTAACAAGGGAACACGTGACTCAATTGAAACAGCCATGCTGACCCTGTCTTCGACTTGTAAAAGAGCAGGAAGCAGGGTTTTTTGGTCAAAGTGGGTCATTTTATTAATATAAGAACCAGTGTCAGGATGATTGAAGATGGACTGAAATTCTGCAAAAATTTCCTCTCTACCAAAGGATTGCCGGGCATCATCAGTGAGCAATTCTGTAATATCAGGGCTTCTGTCAATGAGCCTAAAATAACGACGGTCCATATCCTCAAATAAACCATCTCGCCAGAAATGTTGCATCAGCCCATGGTATTCCTTGAGTACCGAGAGGTTCGAAATGATAGAAGCTAAAGTTACAACATGCTTGCCTTCTTCCTGAGTTTCAAAAATAGCCCCCTTGATAGCCTGCTCCAGATATCCGACCAGATAACGAGCGTATCCTCCAAAAATTTCATCGCCACCCTGCCCACCTAGAACAACTTTTACATGTTCAGATGCCAGTTGACTTACCAGGAACTGAGGAAATATACCGGGGCCTGCAATAGGTTGATCGAGGAAATAAATCAGCTTTGGAAGCAAATCAACAAACTGGTTAGAGGTGGGAATGACTTCATAATAGTGGGCATTAATTTTTTCAGCCACCAATTTGGCGTAACCCGATTCATCATATTCATGCCCTTCATTGAATTTTCCGGTGAAAGCCGAAAGCTCGTTTCCAAATGTAGCTGACGCTAAACTTGCAACCGCACTCGAATCGATGCCACCGGAAAGATGACTTCCCAGTGGAACATCACTGCGCATTTGCAAACGCACACTGTCCTTAAGAAGAAAAATTAACTCTTCTTTGAAAGACCCTTCCGATTTCTCAAAATTCACATGATAATTGACATCCCAGTATTTAACAGTCTGATTGATTTTGCCTGCTTGTCCCTTAAGGTAAAATCCAGGCTCTATTTCATGGATTCCTTTAAACAGGGTTTCCCCATTTAAATAAAACTGGAAGGTCAAATAATGTTGTATCGCCTTCCAGTTTTGTTCTGCCTTAATTTCAGGGTGTTCTAATAGGGCCTTAATTTCTGAAGCAAAAACGATTTCATCATCGACAACAGAATAATAAAGCGGCTTTATTCCAAACGGGTCGCGGGCGAGAATCCACTGCCCCGTCTGATTATCATGAAACGCGAAGGCAAACATTCCATTTAATTCGTTGAATGCTTTTTCACCTTGCTGAATAAGAATTTGAAGGAGAACTTCGGTGTCTGACTGGGTGCGGAATCGAACCCCTTTCAACTCAAGGGATTTTCTCAATTCCAAATAGTTATATATCTCACCGTTGAATATGAGGGTATAACGACCATCTTCTGAAACCATTGGTTGACGACCCTGCTCTAGATCGATAACCGCTAGTCTTACATGGCCTAAAATCGAATTTTGAGGAGTGTGTATTCCTTCGGCATCCGGGCCGCGGTGAGAGAGCCGGGCCATCATCTTCCGCACTAACTGCTTTTTCTCTTCTTGGGGTTGGGGAGAATAACCGAAAACCCCACAAATTCCACACATATAAAACCCAGGTAATTTAAATTTGCTCCAGTATGAAACAACCTATTTAAGCTTTTTTATAGTTCTCCAACCCCCGAATGGCCAGTAATACAGTATTATCATAACGACATACCCGAGGGTGGTAACGCTGCCGACCATTTTACTTTCGCTCAATTTCTGATTGTAATGCAGGTTAAAAGGAATTTCCGTAAATCGCGCTCCGAGCAGATTAAGCTTTAAAATTTTTTCCAATGTGCAGGTAAACCCCAATCCTCTAAGTTGAATGAAATCACCCTTGAAAAACAATATTGCTTCTTGAACCTTTCCTGCCCTGTATGCTCGAAAACCACATGAATATTCTCGAATCCCTTTAATAGGAAAAAAAAGTTTCATAAATAAATTCGCGCAATAACTGATGAAGGCTCGATAAGAACTAACACCTAGTTGCCCACCTCCTGGTTGAAAGCGGGAGGCAATCACCACATCAAAACCTTCATCCAATTTTTTTATCATTTCTGGAATATACTTAGGCTCATGTGTATCATCACAATCCATCCTAATAATGACATCATCGGGGTGGCAGGATTCCGCAGCATATTCGAAAAGATCTCGACTGGTTTCGCCAAGCCCTCTATTAAGCTTGTGGTTAATCACCTCGAGGGGAAGTTCCTTAGAAAAATTCCCAAGTAATTCTTCGGTTCGATCTGAACTTCCATCATTACAAACTATGATGCGAAAGGGGGTATTTAATGTTTTTAGAGCTCCTTGAAACTTAGGCAAAAATGTAGCAAAGGACTCTTCTTCGTTATAGGCTGGGAGCAAAATTGTAACCACTTTATATGTCCCCTAAATAAATTTGCTGCAAAATAGAATTGGTTTAAGTTTTTCTGAAATTTCTAAACCCGCCCTTTTGCCCCCTCTAATGAGCTGCACTTCATATATGAAGAATTCCTTGATTAAAAGGGGGGCTTTGCAAAATAGATTTATTGTTTCAGGGCATGCCACTAATTAGGAGAGAAAATTTTGGATTAAAAACAGATTTCCTTATTTTTATTATACCATTTGATTTTCACTGTAGTGGGTTTCTTTTTTGGTACATCCGGTTTGGCTATATAACTTCCCACTTAACTAATGAGTTTGCATACTTGTCACGTAAAAACTTGAAAAAAGGTTTAAAGATAGGAACCCCAAGCAGTTTATTGTAAATAAATTTAATAGGGGAATTACCATAAACCAAGCCCGAATTACCCTGTTCTTCCACACTGTCAGATGAGTTTTGCTCCATATTATAAATTCCCTGCTGAGGCACCCTGTCACCGGAAGAGTCATGAAGTTTTGTAGCAATAAAATGTGTTAAGTAACTTGCTCCATCTAACAACCCTGGGTTTATAGACCGAATAAACTGCGAATTTTTATCACCCGAAATGTAATAATGATTACCATTCCAACTAACATTCGGTACTTTAATTACTCCACATTCATTAATGGAAAATCCGTTCGCACTATAAAAATCCTCATAGAAACAAGTAGAAAAATTATAGAGTCCATGGTTAAGAAGATTAATAGGATTTACGTGGATTATTCGTCCATCGACTGAAAGTAAGTCAAAGATGTTTTTAAGGATATTAGGAATATGAAAAATATGCTCCATGGTACCCCCATCATAGATAAGGTCGTATGTGGCCCTATTCTTTAATTCCTTTGTTAGCAATTTATTAAGATCGTGAATAACATTTGCTCCTTCAAAGGTGCTTACGTCAAGAGAATCTACAATTTCAAATCCCAAGCTCTGGAAAAAATACTTGTCATTCACTGTGACCGCATCTGAAAATTTAGATTTTCCTTGTCCAATATCTTCACTTGGTTCAGACAGATTGAAATTTTCCTCTTCAGAGATCTTCTTTATAGATTGCTCTGTAGCCAGCACCTCCTGTCTTCCTAATTGAAGAACTCTGCCAGAAAATTTTTTCCGGTTTCCTTCACGCATTAATAGACGTATATTCCCCGAATTTATGCCCATATCAACACCTATTAAAAAGCCTGGCTGTCATCCTTCTAATCCGTATTATATAAATAAAATTTATATTGAAAGTTTGCGCAAGGTTGTCACAATTTAAACAATATCAGGATTAACTAATTGCCTAAAACATCGACTCTCTTTACCCCATCAACACTTATTATATAGCGGCTTTAATTTGACTTTCCATTAGTTGCGTATGCTTGGGGGTCATAGCATAAAAATACAAGCTGGAGGTCGGTAACGATCAAACATCCCTTACTTTTGAAATACTGGATCCGATTTATTTACTTTAGATTTATACAAAGGTTTAAAATTAAAGAAAGAGAAAATAGGACAATTCGGTAGTTTTGAAAGTCTGCAATCTAATTATTCTTTTATCAAAACATTCAATCTTAAAAACATAGATTAAGGAGAAACCTTATCTACATTTTCCACTGGATTTTATAAGGAAATTGTATTATCTTTCAAGATAATAGTTAGATACTTTATCGAACTAGTGAGGGCGTGAAAACCATTCTACAACTTCAGAAACGCACCTCCCCATTCAAACCGCACACCCCAGATTATCACAACTTAAATTTTTCAATGCGCCAACGAAAGTCAAATGACTGAGAACGCTCAAATATCAAACAACCCTCCAGAAGATGAAATAAGGTTGATTGATATATTGGATTTTCTTGTCCTCAACAAAAACCTTATTCTTTCAATAATTTCTTTTTTAACGTTATCTTCTGTAATTTACTGTTATTCGATTACCCCTATTTACAAAGCTACAATTAGTTTCATGCCTTCTCAAGAGCTTCATATTTCGGAACCGATATTAAAAAACAAATTGTCTCAAATCCAGCAACCCATTTTTAAACAATTCATAGATCAGATGAAATCCCCTGACCTGCAGCAAAAGATCGCCACTGAAAGGGGTTTTCTCGAAAAATTTAAAGATGGGTCCAACGACACCAGCGACACAGCAGAGCTGATTTCCAGAATAAATAGCTCCATTACCACTTCGCCTGTTTATTGGAAAAAAGACCTCAACTATATGACCCTCACCACAGTAGAGATGACAGGAAAAGACCCAAAGGTTATCTCAGAATTTTTGAACGCCCTATCTGAAGCTGGAATAAAAACAGCTCAAAATAAAACTTTCAAACTTATCCAAGAAGCAGGTTTTAAAGCCATCCAAGAACAAGAAAAAGAGAAACCCATTCCAGACTATCAGTTCAATATAAACGTTATTGAACAAGAAATTAAAATTCACAGAAAACTGGCAAAAGCAATTCGATTAAGAAAAATTAAAATACTGGAAGACCATCTAAAAGTTGCAGGAAACTTTACGGCAGCGGAAGAAAATGTTAATCCCTTGGGCCCATTTGATGATTTTGCGTTTTTGAATGGAGAAAAAAAAATACAGGCTTTAATTAATACCCTAAAAAAAAGAACAAATGATGATCTATTTTCTCCCAACATTATTAGACTTCAAGCATTGCTTGAAGCTTATAAAAACAATCAAATTAAAAACCGGCCTTCATCAAAAACTAGTTATTGGTTACCACTAAGAGATTTAAAAAGAGAGAAATCAAAAATTAAACATGATCCGAAAACCAAACTAATAGAAGCTATAAAAAGAAACTTAAATAAAAGGCCTGAAGTCGTTATTGTCAGCAGAAAAAACTTTTTTCCTCAGGAGCCCATCACACCTGAGAAAACAAAAATAATCACCTACGCAATTATAAGCGGCGTATTTTTGGGTATATTCATAGCTATTCTGAGAAGTGGCCTAAGAATCCTAAAAAAAACAAAAGATATGGGCTCGCCTTAAACACTATTTAATTAAACTATGAAGCCAGTTAAATTTTTCAAGCCAGAGAATCCCATAGCTTTAAGAATGGCCATCCCACGCCTGTCAATTCAATCACCCGTTACTTAAGTAATTTTCTGGCATCGAGACTGAGCGTGATCCGATCCCCGAAATCTATGCCAAGTGTTAAACCGAATAACAGTGAATAGTCAAACCGCACCAACAAAAGCTCATTGGCAAAACCTGTCATTTGGAGCCTATTGCATTTCCACTCTATTCATTGTTATCTTTTCCATAGAAGCCATTCATGATTGGCCCCCGGCAACGAAAAAATTCTCCATCTTATTTGCTTGCATATTGCCGTCAGGAATGGTTATTCTCCCCCACCTCCCAAACTGGCTCAAATCAAAATTATTACCTATAGAAATCAAATGGGTTCTTCTAATTCTTCTGTTTGGGCTTTTCAGCTCAATATTCAGCCAAAACCAATGGGCTACCACAAAATCGACAATACTTTTTATTTTTTCAGGACCAATGATTTTTATTTCCACGAAACTGTTACTAAGACAGAAAAAAAACCGAGAAAAGTTTCTTCTGATAGCCAGTTTTATTTTGCTTTCAATTGGTTTCTTTGGCGTTTACGAGTATGTTTTCTCAGGAAATATCTTCTTGTTCTCAAATAATCCTCTTCCCGCTAGTGCTCTCTTGCTTCTTCTTTCTGCACCTCCAATAATTTTATTAAGTCGAAAAAACCGTTCCCCCTTAAAATATTTTCATGTTTTATCCTTGGTTTTTTCCGTAGGATTAATGATTTTACTAGCAAAAAAAAGTCTGGTTCTAGGCATTTTATTTATAATCTCCTATCTCATTTTCTCCAAGGTCTCGAACAAATCGAGGCTCTTATTTTTATTTCTAATAGTGGCAGGAATTGCCTTTGCATTTATCTCAAAAAACATTCCAAACCTCAACCTAGATAGTTCTTATTCACTAAGAGCGGAATCTTATTTTTTCGGGCTCCAGGTTTTCAAAGAAAATCCATTACTGGGTGTGGGGTTTAAAGCAAATCTCATTCCCTACCTTGATGGATATGACCCTGTAATTAGAAATAACTTGCCGGAAGGTCTTTTTTATCACTTTTTCAGAATCAATCAGACATTTGAAAACATAGTATTAGGGTTTTTAATTGAGTTCGGCGGGTTATTCACTATCCTATATTTTGGCGGATTGCTATATTTTATTTTTGAAAAATTCAGCAAAAATAAACCTCTTAGCTCCCAAAAAGAATTTTCAATAATCATTGCAGTTTTTATTGGGTTTGCAGCAATGTCATTTACCTTTGAAACGCTTCGGTTTCCAAATTTAAACTGGGTCTTCCATTCTTTACTAGGGCTATTAGCCAACATTCCTACCCATCAGGATATCGATTCCTAAATTTGAATCTTCAAACCCAATTACCCACACCGCAAGTAATATAAAATTTATTTCCGCACAATTATAAAACTCTTTCCCTTTGCTGAAGACAGGGAGATATTATTTTTATGGACTAACCGAGCATTTATATTCTGATTCAGAAGAACCCGTCAGAGAAATGTAGTCAGGCAATCGGGTTTTTTCATCGATCA